>JACCDK012195503.1_pt1 | contig 35872 bp, 33 predicted proteins | sample 7445871 | NCBI WGS metagenome assembly JACCDK01 (sample SAMN15323436, study PRJNA562643) | freshwater metagenome | isolation source: river surface water | place: USA:Blue River Watershed | collected 2017-08-15 | reverse complement strand
TTAAAGCCTATAAAAATGGGGTTCAATTCAATGCCTCTAATAATTTAACTGTCATGTATGATTCAAACTTTCAAAAAGGTTCACAAGCCGATGGTTTGATGTTTATATTACCCGTACGTTCTAGTATATCTCCAGAATTATATCTTGATGGCGATTCCTTAAAAGTAGAGTTATATTCAATTACGGAGGGCCAATATGATTTTTACTTTCAAGCCAGACAAGAAATCAATAATGCTGGATTGTTTTCTCGACCTACTGCCAATATCCCAACCAATCTTATCAATAAAAATAAAAATTCTACTTGGCAAGGTGCAGGATGGTTTGGTACTTCTGCAATTAGTACCAAAAAGATTAAGATTGATCAAACGCAAGCGGTAAAGAAACTGTTTTAATTATTCGAAATTAAGAATCAATGTGATCGTATTAGTTTGAATAACTGGAGCATATACAAGATTATTTTCAGCAGAGTACATATTCAATAATCCATTCGAAAATCGTATCTCTGGTGATAATTTGAAATATTTATTGAATTTTTCAAATCCAAAACCATATTCTATAGTCAAATCTGTCATATTTCCGCCATCTAATTCTCCGGCAGAACTATTTAAGTCCTTTTTATTCGATTCAAAACCCACTTTCACACCACCTACCAAAAAAGCTCTGTGATTTTTTCTTCGTAATGACCTGAATTTCATCAAAATTGGAATTTCTAACCACGTGGATTCTCTAAACCGGTAATTGGGTTCATTTGGGTCACTAGTTACTACTTTAAATCTTCGGTCATAAAGTGCAACATTAATGCCTGATTTTGCTTCAAAGTATTTATTTAGGGCATAATTTACCGTTCCTCCCACAAAAAATCCAAAATCACTGGGAGATAAAATGGGATTTGTAGTATTGGCTGAACTTACGAAATATTTTCCAGATGAAAATCCAAATTGAAAACCAAAGTGAATGGGTTTATTGTCATAGTATTCATGAAAAATTTGAATGTATTTTTTACTTTGACCAAATATGCCAATGGGAATGCTAGCAAAAAGGAATAAAAGTAAAATATGTCTTTTCATTTTATTTTTTTCCCAAATAGATAGAGCAAATTCCACCTGTCATGGGTATGTATTTAGTTTCAGTATAACCTACTTTATTTAAAATATTTATAAAATCTTGACCATCAGGAAAAGCTTTAACAGACTCTGGTAAATAAGTATACGCAGCAGGGTCTTTAGATATGATTCTGCCTAATAATGGTAAAATCGCCTTCGAATAAATGGTATATAATTGTTTCATTGGGAATTTTTTTGGATTAGAAAATTCTAGAATTAAACAATAACCTCCTGGTTTTAAAACCCTAAGCATGTCTAAGAGGCCTTTTTCCAGATTCTCATAATTGCGTACACCAAAACTAACGGTGATAGCATCGAAAGTATTGTCTTCAAAGGCTAGTTTTTCTGAATCACCAACCTGAAGGTTTATAATATGTTCCAGACCAAGTTTTTTGATTTTTTCTTTTCCAAAAGAAAGCATTCCTTCAGATATATCTACACCAATAATTTTATCAGGTTGAATGGCCAATGCCTCAATAGCAAAATCACCAGTTCCTGTTGCAATGTCCAAAATTGTTTTGATACCTTTGTTTTGAAGTTGTTTGATGGCTTTTTTACGCCAAATAATATCAATTCCGCCACTTAATAGATGATTTAAAAAATCATATTTATGCGAAATCGAATTAAACATTTGAGCGACTTGCTCTTTTTTACCCTCTTCGTTGTTTTTGTACGGTACGACCATTGTATGTAGGCAGATTATATTCTAAATGTAAAAATACCAAAAAAATGGGCAATTACATCGGTGCCATTTGAAACGTGTAAACTAATATCCACATTATCATAAAACTGATTAGCATAGAAAAGTTTACAATGGCCGCAGCAATGTTTGAATTAAGTTCTAATTGTTCTGAATACGTTATTAATGTCATTCCAGCCGGTAAAATAATACATATTAATAACATGTTTCGAAAATGAGTATCAAATGGGCTGAAAAAATAAAAGGAGAATCCAACGATAAATCCGAGGAAATACCTCATTGTTAATACTTTGAATACATCAAAATAAAGTTTTTTAGGCAACCTAATGCTAAAGTAAATTCCCATTAGCAATAAAACCAGAGGCTTGTTTCCTTTAGCAATTGTATCAACAATTCCCATTAACATATCCGGAATAGGAATTTGAGCAAAATTAATGCTTAAACCAATTATCATAGCTTGAAAGGGTGGAAGTAAAAATATTTTTTTGAAAATTTCCCAAACGGATATATTTGATTTGCCACCATTTACAATGTAAGTACCTACACCGTATGTCACCATAAAATTCACAATTGAATTACCAATGTCAAACATGGCAGCATAAGCTAAACCCTTCCATCCCCATATCCCTTCAATTAGGGGAAAAGCAAATAACCCTAAATTAAATCCAGAACACCCCATTGTCAATATTCCTCGATTACCCGATTGGTCATTTTTAAATAATTGGTAACCTAAAAAGGAACAGGTCATACCAAATAAAACGGCAATAGTTGGTAACCAAAACAATTCACCAGACATCTCAACTCTTGTCATAGTACTGATGACGAGTGCCGGAAAGGTAGTATGCATAAGAAATTTTGAAACATGCTTGGCCTCATGTTCTTTGATAAATTCCAATGATTTAAGTACATAGCCCATGGCTATGATCAATAATGCCGATCCAAAGACAACGTTTGGAGAATTCATAAGTTAATCTTTAGGAATGGGTAATGAAATTCTAAAGGTTGAGCCCTTGTTTATTTCTGTATTTTTTAAAAATAATTTTCCTTGATGGTAATTTTCCACGATACGCTTCGCCAAGGTCAGACCTAAGCCCCAACCTCGTTTTTTGGTACTAAACCCTGGGGCAAATATTTTTGAGGTATGTTTTGGCAAAATGCCTTTTCCAGTGTCAGAAATGTCAATTTGAATGGTATTGTTTTTTCCCTCCGACATTTCAATTGAAATCAAACCTGCACCTGCCATCGCATCAACAGCATTTTTACATATATTTTCAATTACCCATTCAAATAAATATTTGTTTACATTGACCTCCTGTTCAGGTGGTAAATGGGATTGGATATCTATAGTGACTTTTGACGAAATTCTGAATTTTAAATAATTGATAAATCCTTGAATTAATTCTTCCAAATTTTCACGTTTTAAAACGGGGGTAGATCCAATATTAGAAAAACGAGTGGTTATGGTATCTAATCTTTGTACATCTTTTGAAAGTTCTTCTACTATTTCTTTGCTAATTTGGGGCTTATCCCGTAAAATTTCAATCCAGGCCGTAAGAGAGGAAAGAGGTGTTCCTAATTGATGCGCCGTTTCTTTCGCTAAACCAACCCAAACTCTATTTTGCTCGGCCCTTCGCGAATAAGAAAAAAAGATGTAACCTAAAAAGCCTAAAATCATAACCACAACCAATTGAGAAAGCGGATAGTACCTTAGAAGCTTTAATAAATTGGAATTACCATAATAAATATATTCTTTCTGAAAACCCATGTCCATTTCAATGGGTTTGTTGTTTTCTAATATGATCTCATTTAATTTTCCTTTTAAAAACTCCTGACGAGCCTCTGTACTGATAACATTTGGAATTTCAATATTATTAGAATTCAAATGTCCACTTCCATCTTTCCAAATAACGGGAATTGTATTGTTTTCATTGATTTTCTTAATTCTTTCAAAAAAGAAATTAATATCAGCATTTTCATCAGAGGTCATCACGTATCGAATCGTTTCAGCATATAATTCAATTTGCTGTTTTTCCCTTTCTTCTAATTTACTTACCAAACGATCCGTAAAATACCACGAGAAGGCTGCCATGATGACAGAGACAAAAATAAATGCCACTTTTAACCAAGTATCTCGATTATAGAATACCAAGGGTAAATTAAAATCAATTCTTTTCATCACCATTTTTCATGCTAATCATACAAATTACCGACCGTTTATCCATAAATGCAAAATTTTTTTATAAAGTACTTTGTATTACATAGTACTTGTTTATATATTTGTGATATCAAACTAAACACCATGGATATAGAAAATGCCAAAGTACAAATGCGGAAGGGGATATTGGAGTATTGTATCCTTCAAATTATTTCTAGGGGTGAGGTGTATGCATCCAATATGCTAGAGGAATTAACTGCCGCAAAAATAATGGTAGTAGAGGGAACCTTATACCCTTTATTAACTCGTTTGAAAAATGCCGGATTCTTGGAATACAAATGGGTTGAGTCGAATGCAGGTCCACCTCGTAAATATTATATTTTAACAGAAAGTGGTCTGGCTTTTTTAGAAGAGTTACACGCTACTTGGAATGACCTTCAACATTCAGTTCAACAAATTATTCAACCTTCAACTCAAACAATCCAATCATGAAAAAGACCTTGACCATCAATTTATCTGGATTCGTCTTTCATATAGAGGAAGATGCCTATTCTATTTTAGAAAATTACTTAGATTCAATTCATAAATATTTTAAATCTTTTGACGGATCCAAAGAAATAATTGCCGATATCGAATCTCGTATTGCAGAAAAATTTCTTGCAATTAGAGATAATGAAAAAACAGAGGCTATTACAAAAGAACATGTAGATGCTTTAATAGCAGCCCTGGGTACAATTGCTGATTTTAAAGAATATGAAATCAATGAACAGCCGGTTTCTCAGGAAAAAAGTGAATCAAGTGGGCATAAAAATGAGCAAAATAAGAAATTTAGGAGAGATTTGTCTCGTAAGAAATTGGGAGGAGTTGCTGCAGGATTAGCTAATTATTGGGATGTGGATCCTTTATGGATTCGATTAATTTTTGTAGTAGGATTCTTTGGTTTAATTCCTTTATTACATTTTTCAAATGTCATATTTTTGGGATACATCATCTGTTGGATTGCCATTCCGGGCGAATACCCTGAAGCTAATCAATTTGGGTATAAACGCTTTTATCGCGATCCAGATAATAAGGTTATCGGAGGTGTTATTGCAGGGATTTCTAAATTCACAGGTTGGGATTTAGGTTTACTTCGTGTGTTAGCAGTCGTTTCAATTTTTGCGTTTGGAACAGGTATTGTAGCTTATTTAGTTATCATGGCTATTACTCCAGAAGCTAAAACGTTAACAGAAAAAATGGATATGGAAGGGGAACCGATTACACTTGAAAATATCGAACAGAAGTTTCAATCTCACATTGATTCCGAAAATAAAGCAGAAAGTTTTTTTGCCAAAATATTGTTATTCCCTTTCCGAATTATTGCTGCAATTCTTCCGGCATTCAAAGGGATATTGAATGCTATCCGATGGATTGTTCAATATACAGCAGGTGCTATTTTCTTGATTTTGTCTATTGCCTTATTAATTGGTTTATTTTTTGTAACCTCAGTGGGTATTTCTGGCTTAGATCATGGTAATGTTTCAATTGCTTTTGGTGAGGCCATCCCATTATTTTTACTCGTAAATGATTTTCCTGCATGGACATTTTGGGCGGTTATATTAGCTTTTTTACCCATAATCGTATCCATTGGAGTAGGTGGTGCGTCTTTATTAGCAAATCGTAAATTTCATAATAAGGCCTTTTCAATTGTTTCCACTGTTTTGGTTGTCATTGGCTGGGTTGGTATTTTTGGGTCAATTTCTTCCGTTGGCAAAAATTTCTCTAGAACAGCGGCTAGCAACAAAGTGATCGAATATGCAGTGGCTGATAGTAGCAAAAACCTTGTTTTTGATATTCATAAAGAATCCCAAGAGTCCATTTTTGAAAAAATGTTGGGAGATAATCCATTAGCAGATGAAATTTTAGATGAAGATGAGGAGCATGATTTCAATCGAAATGGATTTAATCGTGTCAATATTGAAATCAATGGTTTTTCAGGAAATTCGATTCAAGTGATAGAATTTTTTAAATCCAATGGGAAAGACCGTTCAGAGGCGCAAAAAAATGCAAATGCTATATTTTATGGCATAAAACAAAATCAAAATACCTTACTTTTTGATTCACATTTTGGAATAACCAATAAAAAATTCAGAAATCAGCGCATGAAGGTAAAAGTCCATATACCCTATGGAAAACCTTTTACAATGAGTAAAGAATTTGCCTATTTTATTTCCAATTTAATTGATTCCGATTATTTCGAGCAAGATGATGTTGCATTTGAAAATACAATGTGGAAATTTGACAAAGACCAGGGTTTAATATGTGTTAATCGAAATTTATCAGAATTGCATTCAGGAAGGTCATCATCAGACCAAGATGAGTGGGAGGATTTTGAGCGAAGATTTGAAGATAAAAATAAAGACCATGCAACCTATTAATTGAAGTCTGCATCTTATCAATTATAAACACTTTACGAAATGAAACAATTATATATTTATCTTTCCATCATCATCTGCCTATGTTTATTGTTTTTTTATTCTCCAATAAATGCACAATCTTCTAGAAAATATAAATTATCTGGTTTTCGAGGAGTTGAAATTGGTGGAGCCTTTGAAGTGCATTTAAAGAAATCCCCAACTTTTTATGTGACAGCGGAAGGCCATGAAGATGATCTAGAAAAACTTCAATTTGATATTGAAAAAGGTGTATTAGAGGTGACTTTTAAGGATATGGGAGGAAATTGGGGCTTTAATTTCAAAAATCGCCATCAACATGTGACCTTACAAATTGGATTGCCTGAATTGAAAGAAGCGGAATTTACAGGGGCATCCAAATTAATGATGTCTGGTTTTGGAAATGAGGAAGAAATTAAACTTTATTTCTCGGGAGCATCAAAGGCCATTATTGAGGATATTGATGCAGAAAAATTATCTTTAGATTTATCGGGTGCTTCTAAAGTGAAAGTAAGTGGAAAGGTCGTAAAATTTAATGTAGAATCTTCTGGAGCCTCCTCCATTGAAGCATTTCCATTGATTACCAGAGATTCTGATATCAATTTGAGTGGTGCAAGCAAGGTTGAAATTACCGTAAAAAATAGTCTTCATGTGGATGCTTCTGGGGCCGCTAAGGTTGTTTTTAAAGGAAACCCTTTGGTTAGTAAAGACTTATCTGGCGCCGCAGTTGTTAGAAGGATGGAGTAATTTTTTCTCCTGATTCTATTCGAACTTCTAATTGATTTTCTTTTGGAGGAATCGGGCAGGCATAATTTTTATTGTAAGCACAATAAGGGTTATAGGCATAGTTAAAATCGATTAAAATACCTGAATCATGTAAGTTGGATATGGGGATATCCACATATCGACCGCCTCCATAGGTTTCCTGTGGGGCGGTTTTGTCTTTAAATGGTAAAAATAATTCACCATTTTCATGTTGAAAAAGTTTCATTCTGATAGCTTTTCCATCCAATTGCCCTTCAATTGTTCCCCAAAAGGCTAATTGCTCAACCGTCCCATCCGTCATTGTAATGTTTACTAATTCAGTTTTTGTAGCTTTTTGAACTTTAAAATTGAGAATATATGTTGAATTATAAGGGTAATACATAAGACCTGAAAAAGTCTTTTTATTGATGATTGGGCTTTCTTCTCCCATTTTTAAAGATTCATTTTTCTCCTTTTTCCATTGAACCCAGCTTGTGGAGTCTATAGTAGTTTCCGAAGGTATGGTATCATTTTTGGGAATACTTATATATATGATAATCAATATCAGAGGTATTAAAATCAACCAAATGGACTTACTTTTCATTGCTTTGCCGTATTTTTGTACAAAAATATAAAATAATCTATGTTTACGGGTATTGTAGAGGCCATGGGCCAATTAATTGATAAAAAACAATCAGGAAGCAATGTTGATTTTTGGTTTACTTGCCCGTTTACCTCTGAATTGAAAATCGATCAATCATTGGCACATAATGGTGTTTGCTTAACGGTTGTTGAAATAAAGGGACAAAATTATCGGGTTACTGCTATCGATGAAACTTTGCAAAAAACCAATTTGGGTACATTGAAAATAAATGAGAAGGTGAATTTGGAGCGATGCTTAGCTGCTAATGGAAGATTTGATGGTCATATCGTACAAGGTCATGTTGACACGACTGCTAAAGTTTCTCAAATTGAAGTCTTTGATGGTTCTTGGAAATTCTATTTTGAACATCCACAAAAGCCAGGATTTTTAACTGTTGAAAAAGGTTCTATCTGCGTAAATGGTACGAGTCTAACGGTTGTCGATTCAGGAATCAACTCATTTTCTGTTGCAATTATTCCCTACACATTTGAGCATACGGTTTTTCACCAATTATCGGTAGGACAACAAGTAAATGTTGAGTTTGATATTGTTGGAAAATATTTAGCAAAAATGCAATTAGTTGGCTAATTGCTTTTCTGCGTTATTGGCAAGTTCAAAATTAAATTTAGCCCAGGCAACTTGTTGCAATTGCTTTATTTCCTCATTTCCTAAATTTCCGATGGAGCCTAAATGAGTATGGTGTAATTCTCGGGATGAACCTTCGTATTCACCTTTTTCTATTTTATTTCCAACTATTTGGTATGCTTCTCTGAAAGGAATTCCTGCTAAAACTAACTTATTGACCTCTTCAACAGAAAATAACAAATCATATTTTTTGTCTGCTAATAAGTCAGTTTTAACCTTAATGTGTTGAATCATGTAATGGGTTATCTCCAAACAATCCTTCATTTCTTCAATGGCTGGCATCAATACTTCTTTTGTCAATTGGAATTCTCTATGATAGCCTGATGGTAAATTGGAGCTTAATAAAACCAATTGACTAGGTAAAGATTTCATTTTGTTGGACTTGCCTCTTAATAATTCAGCAACATCTGGATTTTTCTTATGCGGCATGATGGAAGATCCAGTTGTTAGTTCGGAAGGTAATTCAATAAAACCAAAATTTTGTGAATTATATAAGCATACATCCATTGCTAATCGACCGATGGTGTTGGCTAATTGTGCAATGGCAGTTACTAAAAAAAATTCTGTTTTACCTCTCGACAATTGAGCATTCACAACGTTTATGTGTGGAGATTCAAAACCGAGTAATTGGGTTGTTAATAATCTGTCAATAGGAAAAGATGATCCATAACCAGCTCCCGAACCCAATGGGTTTTTGTTTGCCAAACGATAAGCTGCTTCAAACAATTCGATATCTTCCACCAAACTCTCAGCAAAGGCGCCAAACCATAAACCGAAAGAGGAAGGCATGGCTATTTGTAAATGGGTATAACCTGGGAGTAAATCGTTTTTGTGCGTGTTGCTTTTTTCAATTAATAAGTCAAATAAATTTTTTATTGAATGAACTAAATGTTGGATTTCAGCACGCATGAATAATTTAAGGTCAACTAATACTTGGTCGTTTCTAGAACGTCCTGCATGTATTTTTTTGCCTAAATCTCCTAATTTTTGTGTCAACAAAAATTCAATTTGTGAATGAACATCCTCAATTCCTTCCTCTATTTCAAAATTGCCTTTTTCAATTTCGTGATAAATATTCCTCAATTCATTCAATAAAATATCAAGTTCTTTTTTTGTCAAAATCCCTGATTTTTCCAACATGGAAATGTGTGCCATGGAACCCAAGGCATCGTACTTTGCTAATTTTAAATCATATATTGGGTCATTGCCAATAGTGAATTTTTCTATTTTAGCATCTGTCGTTTGATTTTCTTTTTGCCAAAGTTTTGCCACGATTTAGGAATTTTGATATTGAACGTTAGTTTCTAATAATAATTGCAAATAGGTATTCAATCCCTGTTCTAATTCTTTAAGGAAAATAAATTCATCTGCCGTATGTGATCTACCGGAATGTCCTGGTCCAATCTTAATGGATGGACCCGGAATCAAGGCTTGGTCTGAAAGGGTTGGAGAACCAAATATTGCCAATCCCAATTTTTTGCCAGCTTGTACAATTGGGTGATTTGAATCCATTTTGCTTGAATTTAAACGAATGGAACGTGGAGTTAATTCTGCTTTTAATTCTTTTCTTAAAATTGCAAGGACCTCTTCCAAGCTGTAACATTCATTAACTCTACAATCAATAGTGTATTCGAATATTTCTGGAATCACATTGTGTTGTGAACCACCATTTGCAATGGTTACAGTGCATTTTACTGAACCCAATAAATCAGATGATTTTTCAAAGGAAAAATCTCTTATTTTGAGAATGTCTTCCATTCCCAGATAAATAGCATTGATTCCTTCATTTCTAGCGGCATGTCCGGCTTTGCCTTTTACTTTTGCATCAATGACCATCAAACCTTTTTCTGCTATTGCTAACTGGCAATCAGTTGGTTCACCAACGATGGCAGCATCTATTTTAGGAAATGCGGGGTCCTTTAAAAGGAATTCTATTCCATTTTTTCCACTTATTTCCTCTTCAGCACTTGCTGCAAGTACTAAATTGAAGGCCAAATCTGTTCTGTCATAAAGTTCAACAAAAACATTAATTAGACATACCAAACTTGCTCCCGCATCGTTGGATCCTAATCCAAATAATTTTTCGTCTTCTACAATGGCCTTAAATGGATCTTTTGTCCATAAGCTATTGGGCTTTACGGTATCATGATGTGAATTGAGAAGAATACTTGGCTTATCCCTTGAAAAATATTTGTTAACACTCCAAACGTTATTTTCAAGGCATTGAAAAGGAATATTTTTTTTGGAAAGGAAATCCTGAACTATTTTGGCTGTACCCGTTTCTTCTTTACTCATCGAAGGGCATTCGATCAATTGAGAAAGTAATTGTTGGGTTTCAAAAAGTACGCTGTCCTTTACCATTATAAACTAATTTCGGTTCCACTATTTTTTTCTAAAATAGCATCTGCATGCATTATTTTTACCACTTTTACCCCTTTTTCGCAAGCTTTTAAAGCATTTTCCAATTTAGGAATCATTCCCTCTGTAACAATATCTTTTTTCTTTAACTCCTCAAAATAGGGAGCATTTATTTTAGCAATAACTGAATGGTCATCTTGTGAGTTCATTAAAACACCTGGCTTTTCAAAACAATAACTCAACTCTATGTCATAAAATGAACTCAAAGCTATGGCAATGGCTTGTGCCATGGTGTCTGCATTCGTATTGAGTAAATCTCCTTGTTCATTTGAGGTAATTGGTGCGATGATAGGAAAAAAATTAAGGTCAATTAAATCTTTTAATTTCTGTCCATCTACTTTAACAATATCCCCAACCCAACCATAATTGATTGGTTCGGGATTGCGTTTTTTACTTAATATCATTTGACCATCTGGACCCGTTAAACCAATTGCATTAATTCCTTTTGCTTGCAATTTGGCAACCATGTTTTTATTGATCCATCCGGCATAAACCATGGTAACAATTTTAAGTGTAGCCTCGTCGGTCACTCGTCTGCCATTGATCATTTGAGCTTTTATTCCCATTGATTGCGACATTTCGGTAGCAATTTTACCTCCTCCGTGTACAAGCACAAATTTTTCTTTAAGTTGGGACAAATTATTTAAAAACTGTTCCAGTTTTTCGGAATTATCAATGATGTTTCCACCAATTTTAATAACTTTTAATGCCGATTTGCCCATCTTAAATTGATTCAAGAATTGTTTTTAAAACAGCCTGTGCTGCCCAAACTCGGTTACCTGCTTGTTGGATTACGATTGAATTTTCAGAATCAATGACTGCGTCCTCTACCACCACATTACGTCTCACGGGTAGGCAATGCATGAATTTTGCTTGATTCGTTAATTTCATTTTCTCAGCACTGACCATCCAAGCGGGATCAGAACAAAGTATTTTTCCATATTCTTCGTAAGAGGACCAATTTTTAGCATATATAAAATCTGCACCATGAAAGGCCTCAAGGGGGTCATTGGTTATACGGGCATTTCCAGAAAATTCAGGAGCCAATTCATACCCTTTTGGATGAGAAATGACAAAATCTACATTTGCTTGGTTCATCCATTCAGCAAATGAATTAGGAACGCATTGTGGTAAAGCTTTTACATGAGGTGCCCATGTTAAAACCACCTTCGGACGCTCCACTTTTTTGTGTTCTGAAATGGTAATTAAATCTGTTAATGATTGCAAAGGGTGTCTGGTAGCAGATTCTAGGCTAACAATTGGTTTACCAGTATATTTAATAAACTGATTTAATACCTGTTCAGAATAATCAAATGTTCTATCTAATAGTCCTGGAAAACTTCTTACTCCAACAATATCGCAATATTGCCCGATAACAGCGGCTGCTTCTGCCACATGCTCGGCCTTATCTCCATTCATAATCACACCTTCATTCATTTCCAATTGCCATGAATCTGCTCCTACATTCATTACCATCACATCCATGCCTAATTGTTGAGCAGCCTTATGAGTGGAAAGTCGAGTACGCAAGCTAGAATTGAAAAACAACAAACCAATGGTTTTGTTTTTTCCTAGGTCCCTAAATGCATTTGGTTCTTTCTTTAATTGCAAAGCTAAGTTTACTAAAGATTGTAAATCACCTGCGTCATGAACTGAAGTAAAATGATACATAAATTAAATTATTGAAGGCTAATTTGTTTATTCTTGTAAAAATACAATAAAATTAAATAAAAAACCCCGAATGAATCGGGGTTTTTCGTATCGTCATTACCAGATTTTTATTCGATCTTCTGGTTTTTTATACAACTTATCTCCCGGTTTTACCTTGAATGCTTTGTACCATTCGTCCATGTTAACTGGTGCTCCAATGGTTCGATATTCATTAGGTGAATGAGGATCCGTTTGAACCAATTGAGCTGTGGTTTCAGGTCGTGAGCTGCCTCTCCATACTTGTGCCCATGACAAGAAAAAACGCTGGTCTGGGGTAAATCCATCAATTTTTTTATTGGATTTACCTTGTTCAGTCATTTTAAAGGCCTCATAGGCTACGTTCAAACCACCTAGGTCTCCAATGTTTTCACCCATGGTCAATTTGCCATTTACATGAATGGTATCTAAAACAGTATAGGCATCAAATTGAGCTCCTAATAAAGCTGTTTTTGCTTTAAATTTTTCTAAATCTTCTTTTGTCCACCAATTGCGTAAGCTACCATCTTTATCATATTGCGATCCGGAATCATCAAAACCATGAGACATTTCGTGGCCAATCACAGATCCAATTCCACCGTAATTAACAGCATCATCAGCATTTGCATCAAAGAATGGGAATTGTAAGATTCCTGCTGGGAATACGATTTCATTCATTACTGGTGAATAGTATGCATTTACCGTTGGAGGAGTCATTCCCCATCTTGAACGGTCAACAGGTTTTCCTAATTGTGAAATATTATCTTTGAACGACCAAATAGACGCATTTTTCATATTTTTAATAAATGCGGCATCTGAAATCTCTAATCCATCATAGTTTTTCCATTTATCTGGATATCCAATTTTCGGAGTAAATGCATTTAGTTTATCTAGAGCCTTTTGTTTGGTTACATCACTCATCCAATCCAAATTTTTGATACGGATTTCAAATGCCTTTCTTAGGTTTTCAACCAAAACAGCCATGCGAGCTTTTGCTTCTGGTTTGAAATATTCTTTAACGTATAATTGACCTAATAATTCGCCAATAACGCCATCAGTCAATGATGACATTCTTTGCCAACGTGGTGTCTGAACTTTTTGACCAGTAAGGACCTGCGAATAGGCAAACGAAGCTTTCGTAAAAGGACTACTTAAATACGAAGCAGAACCTTTAAGAATATTCCAACATAAATATACCTTTAAGTCTTCTAATGAACTTTGATCAATTACTTTAGCAACTTCTTCAAAAAATTTAGGGGCTGAAACCAAAATGGAATCAGGTTGAGATACACCAAGTACTGAAAATTGATTATTCCAATCCAAGGAAGGAGTCGATTTTTGAAAATCTGCCCAGGCAAACTTATTGTATGTTTTATAAGGATCACGCATTTCGACACGTGACATTTGTGCCTGAGCTAATTTTTTTTCCAAATAAAAAATACTTTCAGCATTTTTTTGGGCTGCCTCACTTGAACTTCCAGTTAATTCAAATAAGGTTTTGACATATTTTTTAAATGCCTCTTGAATTCTTGCACTCCTTGCGTCTGATTTTAAATAATAATCTCTATCGGGTAGGGAGGTTCCTCCTTGACTCAATTGTGGAACCATTTTATTGATATTTTTACGGTCTTGACCAACATAAAATCCATAAAATGGGGAACCCAAACCTTGTGTCCTGAAACTAGCAATTGCTTGGTAAATTTCGTTTTTAGAAGCAATAGCGGCAATTTTATCTAAATCAGGCTTGATGGGGGTATATCCAAGATTTTCAATAGTTAAGGAGTCCATGGCTGCCGCATAAAAATCAGCTACACGTTTTTCAACAGAACCTGAAGGATAATGTGCTTTATGCATTTGAGATTTTTCCAAAATGCTTTTGACCGCATTGATATTAAAATCTCTCAGTTGATTGAAACTTCCCCACCGGGTTTCTTTGGCGGGAATTGGATTGTTTTTAGTCCAAATACCATTTGAATATTCCACAAAATCATCTCCAGGCTTCACAGATAGATTCATATTAGCCCTATCGATAAATTTGGAGGGTGTTTGAGCATTCGCAATTAAACTTGAAATCCCGAATGTTAAAAAAAATACACAGACTTTTTTCATTTTCTAAGTTGTTGATGATAAATTAAAGGTTTAAATGAAATTTAAAACTATGAAAAAATTTAGACACTTCATCTATTTAATCTTATTTTCTGTCATTCAACTTCCTGCTCAAAATCATTCTTTGAAGATGATTTCGCATGAGGATATGATTAATTTTTGGCGGGTTGGAGCTCCCAAAATAAGTCCAGATGGTCAATGGGTCATTTTCAGTCAAGGTAAAACAACCTACAATTCGGATGATAACACTTCTGATCTTTATTTGGCAAAAACGGATGGAACTGAAAAACCTCGCAAAATTACCAATTCAAAAACTACTGAATCGGATTATTTTTGGCACCCCAACGGAAAAAAAATCTTTTTTGTAGCGAAACGGGAAGGTGATGAAGCTGCCCAATTGTATAGTCTTTCTTTTGAAATGGGTGGTGAGGCAGAGCGTTTAACGAATATTTCAACTGGTGTAATGGGACCTAAAATCAATACAAAGGGTGATATGGTATTATTTCAGTCGAAAGTGTATCCCAAGGCATTTTCAGATTCAATTAGCAAGAAATTAGTGGAGGAAAAAAAGAAAATTAAGTATAAAGCACGTGTTTTTACCACATTTCCTGTGCGTTATTTTGATCAATGGTTGGACGAAAAACAAGCACATTTGTTTACGTTGGATCTATCAACCCAAAAAATTCAAAATCTTTTTGAAAATTGCGATTTAGTAAATTCAATTGGTTATGGACTCGGTTCATTTGAATTTTCACCCAATCAAAATGAGGTTGTTTTTACAGCATCAACAGATTTGACAACCGCGGCTTATCAAAATCCAAGCTATAAAATTTATCAAATTTCTTTGCGTGGAAAAGGAAAGGAAAAGCAAATTATCAGCGATGATTTGGATTATAATACTGTCCGATTTTCAAACGATGGGAAGTATTTATTAGCCACTGGAAATGCTCAATCCAATAAATTATATTATACCAATCGCTTGTATCGTTTTGATTATCCTGCTTGTTCAAATCGTACAGAACTTGTAGCTCAATTGGATAGACCCATTAATGCTTTAGAAATTATTGATGAAGGAATTCTTGCCAGTGTAGAAGATCAAGGATATGATAAAATTATAAAAATCAAATGGGATAATTCAGGGTTTTCGATTGTAAAAGGTGGTAACTATGGCGCATTTGCTTCCCTATCTGCTGAAAAATCTGGAAAAATCATTACCTATCAGCAAGAGGCAGTCAATGCACCATTAGAAGTTTATACGCAAATTTCGGGTAAAGAAATTTCTATTTCAAAAGCAAATGAGGAAATGTTGGCTAAATTAGATTTAGTTCGCCCAATTGAATTTTGGACCAACACTAGAGGTAAAAAGGTAAGAAGTGTACTTGTGAAGCCTGCCCATTTTGATCCCTCCAAAAAATATCCTTTGTTTGTTTTGATGCACGGTGGACCTGCCAGTTCATTTAAAGATTCCTTTGGATATCGATGGAATCCATATGTTTTAGCCTCAGATAAAATGGTAATTGTAATGACGGATTATACTGGATCTGTCGGATATGGAGAAAAATTTGCCCAAGATATTCAATTTGATCCATTCAAGGGACCGGGTCAAGAAATATTAGATGCTGCAAAAGATGCAATCAAGCGTTTTGATTTTATAGATGAGTCGAGGCAGGCAGCCGGAGGAGCGAGTTACGGCGGGCATCTTGCCAATTGGATGCAAGCAACAACTACTCATTTTAAGTGTCTGGTGTCACATGCGGGACTCATGAATTCAGAAGAACAATGGGGAACATCTGATGTCATCTGGGGAAGAGAATTAATGAATGGGGGAGCCCCATGGGTACCTACCAAAACGTGGAAAGAACAAAATCCAATGCGGTTTGCGGCTAATTTTAAAACCCCAATTTTATATACTGTTGGAGAAAATGATTTTAGGGTGCCAATCAATAATACATTAACCAGTTGGAGTATTACTCAACGTTTGAAAATTCCTGCCAAATTAATCGTATTCCCAGAAGAAAATCACTGGATTTTAAAACCCGAAAACTCAAGATTTCATTATAAGGAAATCATGGATTGGATTGGGAAGTACTTGTAATAGGGAAGAGGTAATAGGGAAGAGGTAATAGGGATTAGGGAAAAGGGAAGAGGGATTAGAGATTAGGGATTAGATTATAGGGATTAGGGAAGAGAGTCTCACATATAAAACTCATCCCTCATCTCTATTCCCTATTCCCTCTTCTATTCCCTTTTCCCTTTTCCCTACAAAATTACCATTCCACCAGTTCTAATTGACTCATCGCAAGCAAAGGCAATTCGAAGGCTATTAACGGCATCATCCATATGATCTTTTAAATCGGTATTTTCTAAGATGGCTTTTAAGAAATAGGCTTGTTCTCTATCGCACAATTCTTGATGTCCCGGTTCATCTGTCATGTTAACCCAAGTATCTTCTTTGGTAAATTCATTCTTTGAATCAATGGTTGCGTGGTGCCAACGTAGCGATTCCGTTTTGGTATGAGAATCAACATCATCTGATTTACCTTCCGAGGAGGCATTTTGTGCAACAATGGAAACACAGCCTTTTGGGCCAATAACATCTTTTACAAAATAGGCAGTTTGAGATATCATAGGTCCCCAACCTGCTTCATACCAGCCAACTGAACCATCTTCAAAATGGATTTGCAATTGACCATAATTGTAATTACCCGCTGGAATATCTTCTGTTAATCGTGCACCTATTGCTGAAACTTTTATTGGTTTTGAACGCGTCATTTGACACATGACATCAATGTAATGAACACCGCAGTCTACGATTGGACTTAAACTTTTCATCAGGTTACGGTGAACATTCCACATATAACCATGACTTTGCTGATTTAAATTCATTCGCATTACCAAAGGTTTGCCTAATTGATGAGCGATATCAATAAACTTCATCCATGAAGGATGATGGCGTAAAATGTAACCAACGACTAATTTTTTACCAGTTTCTTTGGCTTTATTCACAACTTTTTGAGCTCCGATTACCGTGTCGGCTACAGGTTTTTCAATAAAAACATGTGCTCCGGCTTCCATGGATGCAATGGCATATGCCTCATGTGTATCTGGATAAGTAGAGATACAAACCGCTTGCGGTTTGGTTGCTTGAAGCGCAGCGTAAAAATCATTAAACAATGGATAGGATCCCCCTAGTTTTTCATTTAATTGTTCCTTGCTATTGCCAGGTGAAACCAACCCAACAATCTCAAAATGTGGATCTTTATGGTATGCCATGGCATGCGATGCTCCCATATTGCCACATCCAACTACTAAAATTGAAATTTTACTCATAATTTTTATTTGATGAATTAATGCAAGATAATATTTTTTTGCAATTTCTTTATTGTATCAAAAATATACATTAATATTGTATTAAGATCTCTAAACATATTTTAACCCTAAATCTATTTACATGAAAAGGAGAGAATTTTTAACAAAGTCATCGTTACTAACCATAGCGCCATTTGTATCAAAGTTTAATGGTTCCAATGCAGTTGCAGGAGTGAGGGTTCCTGGTTTGCAATTATTTACTTTATTTGGTCAAATTGACAAAGATGTTAAAGGTACTCTAAAGCATGTGGCAGATTTAGGAGTAAAAGAGATAGAATCCGCCTTTAGTTTCCTGCCAGGTTTTTATGGGTTGTCTGCCATTGATTTTGATACTTATGTGAAGTCTGTTGGTATGAAATGGACTTCACATCATATCATAGGTGCTCCATTGAAACCTAGGCCGGGAATGGATATATCAAAATTTCCAAAATTTTTAAATTTAAGAGACAATGCAGAGGAAGCCATTCATTCATTAGCCGGAACCTCCGTTGAATACGTTGTTTGTGCCAATATTCCTATTGAAAGTAGAAAAGAAATTGATGAAGCTGTTGAAATTTTATCTAAATCGGCACAGATTGCTAAAAAAGCTGGCTTAACTTTTTGTTTTCATAACCATGATGCAGAATTTAAGGAAGTAGAAGGGGTAAGACCTTTTGATGTATTTGCGAAAGAAATATCTTCTGACCTATTGAAATTTGAATTGGATTTAGGATGGGCATCTAAAGCAGGTGTTGATATTCCTAACTTATTTAAACAATACCCTGGTAGATTCCCTTTGTGCCATGTCAAAGATTTCAACGATGGTTTTAAGGATATCGTTCCACTTGGCACAGGTATATTAGATTATAAACCAATTCTATCTGCTTCCTCAGTGGGAGGTTTAAAACACTTCTTTATAGAACATGATATGCCAAAAGATGCATTTGCCTCAATTGAAGTGGGAGTGAAGCATTTTAATAAAATGTAATTTAAGTTGAAAGTTGAGAGTTATAAATTTTCAACTTTCAACTTTCAACTCACATCTTTAATCGCTCCATCTCACTCAATTCTGGACCTCCACCTCTATTTGCGGAACCTGAAACAACATATAGGTATTTTTTATACTTGACCACACCAGTTCCATGTCTGCCTTGTTGCATTTTTGGTAAGGATTTCCATTCACCTGTTTTTAAATTTAAAGCTTCTACCTCGTTATGTGCTGGAGTTTGTTTACTACTTTCTCCATTCATGATGATTAATTGATTATCCATTATGATGGAGGCTGTACCAGCTCTTTGAGTAGGCAAGAGATTTGCCATGGTCGACCATTGCATGGTTTTAAAATCAAATACATCAACTTCGCCAATGGTTTGTTCTAAAACTTTACCGCTGGCCGCATGTGATCTTCTTCCCCCTGCTAGGTATACTTTATTTCCATGAATAGCCGCTTGAAAATGATCTCTTGATCTTGGTGCGTCTGGTAAGACTTTCCATTGTCCGGTTTTCGTATCATATTCATCAAACCATGGTACATGTCCATCCCAGTGTCCATCCTTGATTCCCGAAACAATATATATTTTACTTCCTTTTGAAAAAACACCAACAGATCCACGTAATCTTTCTTCTGGAATTTTTGCGCCTTCTCTCCATGAATTGGTTTTTGGGTTAAAAATTAAAAATTGTGGTATTGGTTTTTCATGAGGATAATTTCCTGTAAATGCGCCCACAACATAAATTTCATGTTGAAAGGAGATAGCTTGAAAATGATTAAATTCCATAGGAGCATCTGCTAAAATAGTCCATGTATTGGTGGTAGGATCATAGCTTTCTATGGGCCTTTTTCCCCTTCCTCCCAAGGAATAAAATTTACCATCGCAAGCCACCATGGAACTTTCATGCCTTTTTTGGGCAACTGAAAGTGGATTGATTATCTCCCATTGAGACAATAATACGTTTGGAATTAATAATATTCCTAAGATTATATTTTTTTTCATAGTTGTTTTATTTGACCATCTGTATCGCTTGGCGACTGATTCTCCTGTAAAACGAGAAACAGATAGAGTTTATTTTTTCTTCCAATAATTTGCCAAAGTACTTCCTGAAATATTCATAACAGGTCCAAAAATTGCTGCTGGTAGTCCCAAAGTAGCTACTTTATTCAAGGCCATGGCCAATCCTGATGCTAAACCTGCATTTTGTAGTCCAACCTCAATAGCAATCGTTCTTGCATCTTTTTCTGGTAGACCTGTTAATTTAGCTCCATAGTATCCAAAGAAGAATCCAGAGAAGTTATGAATTATACAAGCTAGGACCAAAAGTGGTCCAACCGACAAAAGTGCATTTCTACCATTTGCAGTAATGATGACTACAATTAACGCTATACTCCACATGGATATTTTAGACAAATGTTTTTGCAATCCATTCCATTTCTCTCCAATTATTTTTTTATAAATTAATCCAAAGAAAATAGGGATTAGAATTAGTTTACAGATTTCCCAAACCATGTCCCAAAAATTTATTTCAATCAATTGGTTTGCTAAAATTTTAATCAATAATGGGGTTAGAATTGGTGCTAGTAAGGTGGAAATAGAGGTTAAGGTGAGGGAAAGGGCTAAATTAGCTTTTGCTAAATACGACATGACATTAGATGCTAAGCCACAGGGCATTGAACCAACCAATATAATTCCTGCAGCGATTTCATTCGGAAATGTAAATAGTTTGGTGAGTGAAAATCCCACCAATGGCATGATGAGAAAGTGAAAAAAAACACCTAGAAAAACAGACTTTGGTGATTTTAATACTTCTTCAAAATCTTCAATTCCCATGGTTGAACCCATTCCAAACATAATGATTTGTAACAATGGGATAATCAAAGCCTTCAATTTGAAATCACCAATGGCAATAAAAGGCTCTGGTTTGAATAAGGTAAAGCATACGGCAACAATAATCCAAACTGAAAAGGGAATTTTGGATAAATATTTCATACTAAGCGTTAATTATTTGTCCCAATTTTTCATAGCTCAAAATCATGGATCGAACATTATGATAATTAATTTTCCATGAATGAGACATATGTCTCCAAATGGGTTCCCCTTCACGGGTCATTAAAGGCCACCATTCTCCGGTATGGTGATTAATCATTTTATCAAATACAAATCGATGGATACATTGATAGGCCTCCAAGAATTTTTCATCTTTAGTATATAGGAATGCATCTAACATTCCAATTAGCATTTCTGCTTGTTGCCAAAATTCTTTTTCACGGTCATAAACTTCTCCACTATGCGAACCCTCTACAAAGACTCCTCCTTGTTGCCAATCGACTCCATGGTTCAAGGAATGATAGAATGCTTTTAAGATGGACTCTTTGTAATCATTTAGATTAAATTTACCGATTTTCAGCGCATGCATTAAAAGCCAAGCAAATTCTGAATTATGACCGTAGGAGGTATTGTCTTCGGCAGAAGCTTTTTGTCCACCTTCGGCAAATCGATCCCATCCCCATACCACATCAAATTTAATTTGTGGTGCAACAGACCAGTCGGCCCAGAATTGTGGAATACCCGTACCAAATTCCTTATGCATGATTTTTTGCACCAATATATCAATTGATTCTTTTAATTTTCTTCTGTGTATTTCTTTGCCGGATGCCTCATACAAAGTGGTAAATGCTTCCATGAGATGCATGTGGACATCCAATGTTTTTCGGTCACCTCCTGCAGATCCAGGACCCATCAATTCCCATGAAGGGGAGAAAAACTCCCAATATCCTCCATAATTGGTATCTACGGCATATTTTTGTAATAAATCAAATGTTTTTTCTGCATATTCTAATCCGATTGGATCACCAGTGGCCAAGGTATATTCGCTTAATGAATATATTACAAAAGAATGACCATAACCTATTTTTTGTTTGTTGGTAGGATTGCCTACTCGGTCCATCATCCAATAAAATCCACCATTTTCCGAATCCCACATGTTGTCAATTAAATACCTCACACCATGCTCCGCCATCGATTTCATTACCTCACCTCCAAAACCATGCCGATAGGCTTGTGAGTAGGTGAAAACAGATCTCGTTTGAGCAATTAGCGATTTCTCATCTGTTCCAGAATCTTCTCCAAATTCATTGAAATGAGTAAGATATCCTCCTTTTTCTTTATCAATTGTCCTGTTAATCCAAAAAGGTAATAACTTTTCTTCCGTGTATTCCTTAATCTCAGATTGCAAATGTTTTAATATTTCCTTATTCATAATTTGTAAATAACAATTCAAAACTCATTATTCAATTTAATTATTTCATCCGGAGAGGCAGAGCCTGTTTCTCCAATTTTATGAATGCTTAAATGTGCACAAAGATTTGCAAATTGACAAGCTTCTGATAGGTTAGCTCCGGATAGAACAGCTGCCGAAAAGGCAGCTACAACCATGTCACCAGCTCCAACCGTATCAATCGGACCTTTGATAGGAAGTGCGGGTTCATGAATTATGCATGAATGATCAGCATACATGATTCCCAAATGTCCTAAAGTAAGCAAAATTCCTTTTTTTCGAGATTTTAGAAATTCTTTAACATGTATTTTAATTATTTCTAAATCATGTAGATCTGATTCCGAAAACCCTATTAAATGTGCAAATTCTTTTAAATTTATTTTTAAAATTACCTCATTAGCAAAGGAACCCAAAGAACGGAGGTCAGCGATTGCAAATAATTGAGAGGTCTTAATTTCTTCTTGAAGTTGAAGCAAATCGTCCTTAGCAAGTAGTGGGTGAAAAAATTGTTCGTTGATAATGATGCCATCGAAATGTTTCAATTGAAGACAAATTTGAAATAAAAATGCTTCTTTTATTGTTTTGTCGATAAGATCAGTTGTGCCAAAGTCAATTCTGTTGTATTCTAAATCTCCTTCCATGGGTTTGGAATAAACAGGAGTTCCTTTGCTGTTTTCAATTATTATATTTTCATGATTGATATTCAATTCTCTCATGTGAAAAAGCATTTCTCTACCAAATAAATCTGCTCCAATGATGCCAAATGCTGCCGGTTTATTACCTATTGTTGCCAGGTTTTTACATACATTTCCTGCTCCGCCTAAATATGATTTTGGACGATTGGCATGAAATACCTCTTTTTCGGTTTCAACCGAAAATTCTTTTGTTTTTGTTTGTAGATTAAAGTAAAAATCCAAAGCAAAATCGCCGATAACGGCAATTTTTTTTGATTTTATCTTCTCAAAAATTCGGTGTAGGAGTATATCATCCATGCCGGAAGTAAGGTTTCGTTCAATAGGTTTTTTCTTAATTTACTAATTTGTAAATTTGTTTCCAAAAATAGACAAATTTGGCATTAATAAAATCAATTTCAGGAATTAGGGGTACTATAGGAGGAAGACCTGGAGAAGGACTAAGTCCGGTGGATGTCGTAACTTTTGCTGCCGCATATGGTACGTGGTTACGAAAATCGAATCCATCTTCCAATCAAATCATTATTGGCCGAGATGCACGCATTTCTGGAGAAATGGTTTCTAATTTGGTATGTAATACGCTTATAGGACTTGGATGGGATGTGAAAGATATTGGATTATCGACTACCCCAACTGTTGAATTAGCAGTTCCATGGGAAAAGGCAGCTGGTGGCATCATCATCACAGCTAGTCACAATCCAATTCAATGGAATGCCTTGAAATTACTCAATTCCGAAGGAGAGTTTATTTCTGATGCTGATGGAAAAGCGCTGTTAGAAATTGCTGAAAAGCAAGATTTTCAATTTGCTGAGGTGCTCAATTTAGGTAAATTAACTCATGATGATTCCTATTTACAGAAACACATTGATCATGTAAAAGAAATGTCGTGGGTAGATGTCCAAAAAATCCAAAAAGCTAATTTTAAAGTTTTAGTAGATGCGGTAAATTCTACTGGAGGAATTGTAATTCCAGAATTACTGAAGACACTTGGCGTGAGCCAAGTAGATGTATTGTTTGGTGAACCTACAGGACATTTTGCACATAATCCAGAACCACTCCCAGAAAATTTAATAGATATGATTTCCAAAATGAAGAATGGTTCGTATGATTTGGGAATAGTGGTGGATCCTGATGTAGATCGTTTGTGTTTTATATGTGAGGATGGCACTCCATTTGGTGAGGAATATACCTTGGTAGCCGTTGCTGATTATATTTTATCTAAGAAAAAAGGGAATACTGTTTCAAATTTATCTTCAACCCGTGCACTTCGAGATGTAACAATTTCTCACGGAGGTACCTATTTTGCAGCAGCAGTTGGTGAGGTGAATGTGGTAAATCAAATGAAAGCACAGCAAGCTGTAATTGGGGGAGAGGGAAATGGCGGCGTCATTTTTCCCGAGTCGCATTATGGAAGAGATGCCTTAGTTGGTATTGGATTATTTTTAACACATCTTGCGGAAAAAGGAATTAAAGTTTCAGCATTGAAGGCGAGTTATCCAAATTATGTGATGAGTAAAAACAAAATTGAATTATCCCCTGCCTTGGATGTGGATTTAATTTTAAAGAGTATTGCTGATACGTATAAAAACGAACAAGTTAATACCATTGATGGGGTAAAAATTGATTTTGAAAAGGGTTGGGTACATCTAAGAAAATCAAACACCGAACCTATAATTAGAATTTATGCAGAAGCATCTTCGGAGGTGGAAGCAAATGCACTTGCACAACAAATAATAATGGCAATTAAGCAAATTGCTCATATTTAATATGATGTCCACCAACGAGAAAACACCAATTTATTTTGATAATGCGGCTACTACACCCATACATCCACTTGTTTGGGAGGAGATGAAACCTCATTTCGAAAATTTCACAGCAAATCCTTCTTCTATTCACTCGCATGGAAGAAAGGCTAAAGTGGCTGTTGAAAAAGCCAGAAAAACCGTAGCCAATTTATTGAATACATCGCCTGCAGAAATATTTTTCACATCAGGTGGTACAGAGGCAGATAATACTGTTTTACAATCTGCTGTTTTATACGGGGGTAGAAAAGTGATTATTACAAGTCCATTGGAGCACCATGCCATTTCACATACTGCTGAAGCTTGGGAAAAATTAGGAATGGTGAAAGTTGAATGGGTTCGAGTAAATAATTATGGAGATATTGACTTAACTCATTTGGAGGAATTATTGCAAACAAATGGGGAAAAAGCCTTAGTTAGTTTGATGCATGGAAATAATGAAATTGGTAATTTGTTGGATTTGGAAAAAGTAGGTAACATGTGTCGACAATATGGTGCCTTATTTCATTCTGATACCGTTCAAACAATGGGCCATTTTCGTCATAATTTGAAGGAATTGCCTATCGATTTTTTAGTAGGTGCTGCCCATAAATTTGGAGGACCGAAGGGAATTGGATTTTTGTATGTTCGTGCTGGAGTCGTTTGTCATCCTTTACTGCATGGAGGGGCGCAAGAGAGAAACCAAAGGGGTGGAACCGAAAATGTGTATGGAATGATTGGATTGGCAAAAGCTTTGGAAATTTCATATGCTGAAATGCAATCCCATGAAGCCTATTTAAAGGAGCTCAAACAATATTTTATTGATCAATTAAAAGCAAATTTTTCAGATGTTACCTTTAACGGTAGATCTGGTGAAGTTGATAACAGTTTATACACTGTATTGAATGTTCGATTTCCCACTATTTCAGATGGAGACATGCTGTTGTTTCAATTAGACATAGAAAAAATATCTGCCTCAGGAGGTAGTGCCTGTTCAAGTGGTACTTCCATCGGTTCTCATGTTTTACATGCAATTAATCCTTCGGCAATGGGTGCATCTATTCGATTCTCATTCGCTCCCCACAACACAAAAGAAGAAGTTGATAGGGTGATTGAGGTATTGAGGAAGTTGAAAGTTGAGAGTTGAATTTTATCGTTTTTTAACTTTCCTCTTTCAACTTTCAACTTTCCACTCTTAATATGCTCTGGCAAAAATGACTCTTTTGTCAGAAGGTTTACCAGAGTAAACACAAGTTCCAGTTTCTACTTTTGCATCTAATGGGATGCAACGAATGGTAGCTTTTGTTAATTCTTTGATTTTTTCTTCTGTTTCAGGGGTACCATCCCAATGAGCTGAGATAAAGCCTCCAAGTTCAATTTGGGTTAAAAAATCGTTCCAATTATTTACTTCATTGGTGTTTTCAGTTCGAAAAGCTAAAGCTTTTTGAAAGATATTCTCCTGAATTTCATCTAAGGTTTTTGTTACAATGTCTGCAATCCCTTCAAAAGGCATGCTTTGTTTTGTTTTGGTATCCCTTCTTGCCAATTCGATGGTGCCGTTCTCTAAATCTCTATTGCCAATTGCTAATCGAATCGGAACACCCTTTAATTCATATTCTGCAAATTTAAAGCCAGGACTTTGATTATCTGCAGTATCAAATTTTACGGATATTCCTTTTGAACGTAGGTTTTTAACAACTGGATCTACTTTTGATTTGATTGCATCTAATTGATCTTGCCCTTTGTAGATAGGTACAATAACTACCTGAATTGGGGCTAATTTGGGAGGAAGAACCAATCCTTGATCATCAGAATGAGCCATAATTAAGGCACCCATTAGTCGAGTTGAAACTCCCCAAGAAGTACCCCAAACTAATTCTTGTTGGTTTTCTTTATTTAAGAATTTTACATCAAAGGCTTTTGCAAAATTTTGACCAAGAAAGTGGGATGTACCTGCTTGTAGTGCTTTTCCATCTTGCATCATAGCTTCTATACAATAAGTATCTTCAGCTCCTGCAAATCGTTCATTTGCTGTTTTTCTACCTTTGATTACAGGTACAGCCATGAAATTTTCAGCAAAATTTGCATAAACTTCTAGCATTTGTTCTGTTTCCTCAATAGCTTCTTGTTTGCTTGCATGTGCGGTATGTCCTTCTTGCCAAAGGAATTCAGCAGTTCGTAAAAATAAACGAGTTCTCATTTCCCAACGGACTACATTTGCCCATTGGTTGATCAATAAGGGTAAATCTCTGTAGGATTGAATCCAGTTTTTATAGGTGGACCAAATGACCGTTTCAGAAGTTGGTCGAACGATTAATTCTTCCTCTAATTTAGCATCAGGGTCAACAATGACTCCTCCACCATTTGGGTCATTTTTTAAACGGTAATGTGTAACAACTGCACATTCTTTAGCAAATCCTTCAACATGAGATGCTTCCTTTGATAGGTACGATTTTGGAATGAATAACGGAAAATAAGCATTTGTATGTCCTGTTTCTTTGAACATATCATCTAAAGCCCTTTGCATTTTTTCCCAGATAGAAAAACCATAGGGTTTAATGACCATACATCCTCTAATAGCAGAATTTTCTGCTAAATCTGCTCTTTTAACCAATTCATTATACCATTCAGAATAATTTTCTGCTCTTGACGGAAGGGATTTACTCATATTTTTGTTATTAGACGAACTAAAATTGATTTTTATTCGTTATAATTATGTAGTTTTAAAAATATAATTTGCTGCAAAGATATAATTTATACCCTATTTATTTAACTAAAATCTTTCCACTATGAAAAATTATCACATATATTTTTTCGGGATATTATTCTTAGTTTTAATTCATTCTTGCGTTTCTGTCCCTTCAGGTTCTGATGTAGCTACTAATCAAAAAGCTTATGTACAAGATGATTTGTATGATACTCAAGTGGTTTTTTCGAGGAAGAAGGAAAATAAAAAAGACTTTTACAATTCCCCAAATGATTTTGATGAAATTGTCATTGAAGAGGAAGAGGGTTTGGCTAACGCAACAAGACAGCAATATTTTTTGAATTCTAGAAGTGTATATTCAAATTATGACCAAGGGTATTCGGATGGCTTTCGCAACGGCGTATTTACAAGTACACCTTGGAATAATTGGTATAGTAATCCTTATTTAAATTTTGGATATTCACCCTTTCGGTCAGGGTTAAGTATTTCTTGGGGATTGGGTAATTTGTATAATCCTTGGAATAATTTTTACCCTTATTCTGCTTTTGGAATGGGTTATGGGCTATCATCAATTGGATGGTATGATCCATTTTTTGATCCTTTCTACAGGTATGCAATTCCATCCTATGCGTACTTTCCAGGGTATTATGGTCAAGTATACAATCCATACAATTATTATTCTTATTTAAATAGTTCAAGTGGTTATGTTTATCAAGGTAACAATAATGCAAGTATAGAACAACCACAACGAAGAGTAGTTAGAGGACCAAGGGAAGAAACCAGTGGAGGCAATCGCTATAATGAAAATTATGCGGGTGGAGGTAGAAATGCGGTTAATCAATATAACGGTAATTTTAAGAATCAAGGGCAACAGCAAACCCAAAATATTCAAGAACAAAGAAATGTTGCTCAAGAATATCAGCGCGTGCAGCCAAGAAGAAATTCATCCATTGAATACAGTCGACCAAGCAATAATGATTACCAAAATTCTAATAGGGATCAATTTTTTCAGCAAAATAGGACAACTAATTTTGGTAATTCTAGTTCTGGTTCTAATTTTTCAGGTGGTGGCTCTTTTCAGGGAGGTGGAAGTAGAGGACCTCGTTAATCATTTTTCATCATGAACTATATTAAATTAATAGGTTTGACCTTTGGTCTAGCAGTGACCTTTATGGTGGAAGCACAGGTATTGTCTTATCCGTTTATTGGTAAAAGTTTTTCTAATGTAACGGCCACGGGCACTGCAAGAATGCAAGGATTAGGTGGACATCATAATGCAATAGGAGCGGATATTACCTCGATTTCAGGAAATTCAGCAGGTTTAGGATTTTATAATAGATCTGAAATTAATCTTACGGGTAATTTCGGGATTACCCGAATTGGTTCAAATTATATTTCAAGCGAAACCTCTCGGACAGACAATCAAGGTGGGCTCTCAGGATTTGGAATTGTTTTGGCTGGAGATAATTGGCAGAATTCAGATTGGAAAGGTAATTTTGGCTTTTCATATGCCAAACAACTAGAGTTTAATCAATCTTTTTCTGTAATAGGCTTAAATAATGTAAGTTCTTTATTGGATAAGTACATCCAAACTGTAAATAAAAACGGAGAAACAGGAGCTAGTCTTGATAATCAATTTGACAGCAACTCAAACACTGGATTAACCCCAGAATCACTTGCCTACCAATCCTTTTTGATTAATCCAGATAATAAAACAGGCGGCGCACCTTTTTCCAGATTTGAACCAAATTTGCCCACACAACAAGTAGGTTATGCTTCCTCTGAGGGATTTCAATCTCAGTGGGATATAAGTTATGGCTTATCTTATCGTCAGAAATTTTACATTGGAGCAGGAGTTCATTTTACAAAAATTCAATCTACTTTGATAAATTCATGGGATGAGACATTTGTGGGTGCAAAGTATGTAAGTGGTTTTGCCTATGAAGAAAAATTAATGACAAATGGTACGGGTTACTCGGTGAGCTTGGGAATGATATATAAGGTTAATAATCATTTGAGAGCAGGTTTTAATTTTCAATCACCTACCTTTTACAACCAGGTTAATGAACAGTTAACTGGAGGAATGAGTCCTCGTGCAATCTTTATTCCAAGTTATGATGTTAATGGCAAGCCGATTTCTATTTTTAACGTTGGAAATGTTTATTTAGCAACAAATGAATTTACGTATCAATTAACTACACCAATGAAAATAGGTGGAGGTTTGGCATATTTTTTTGATAAAAAGGGATTTGTTACAATGGATATTGAAATGGTGGATTATTCAAGTATCAGTGTAAAGAGCGCTGAATTGGGATTTTCTGCTAATCAAAATTTCATGAATAAATATAATTCTATTGCTCAGAAGTATTTTCAATCAGATTTGAATATTAAAATTGGAGGGGAGTTAAGATTGGATTCCAAATTTAGTTTACGCGCTGGTATAGCACAATTTGGTGGAGGTTATCAAAAAAATTACGATCCAATTGACAGGACAATCAGGCAATTTTCAGGTGGCTTAGGTTATAAATCCGAAGGATTTTATTTAGACCTTGCAGTTTTGCATCGAACACAAAATGATGCATTTACGCCATATACTTTGGATAATGCATCTAAATATGCATCTTCTAACTTATCAATAACAAGTACTAGTATAATTCTGACTGGGGGATTTTATTTTTGAATCTAATATTTTAAGGACCTAAGAATCTAAGTAAGTGAAGAATTTATGAATTCTAGTTTAAAAAATTCTTAGGTTCTTGAAATTATGAATAGGCCTCAATAAGCCAGAGTAATTGATTCACAGAAATTTCTCCATCTACTTGAATGTCTGCTAATTTATAATATTGCAAACGATCTTCGTATAGCTTTTTAATATTTGCAATTATGGTATCCTCGGATTCGGCAGCAATGTTCAACAAGGGTCTGTTGTTTGTTTGAGCCTTGTAAATTCTCTTAGCCAAATCATCAATATCAACATTTAAGAAAATCGAAATTCCATTTTCTTTGATGTAATCCATGTTTTGATGGAAACATGGTACTCCACCCCCAGTTGCAATCACGGTTGATTGGTTTGGCTGAATGGTATGTAGAATTTTTTTCTCTAATTCTCTAAAATAATCTTCACCCTTGCTAGAGAAAATTTCATTAATTGATTTTTGTTCTCTGGTTTCTATTAGTTTATCCATATCGGTAAATGAATAACCTAAATTCTTTGCTAATTCTTTCCCCAGGGTACTTTTACCAGAAGAGGGCATTCCCACTAAAAAAATATTTTTCATTCTTGCACTTTTGTTAAACTATTTACTATTTCTTCCGAAGAAGGTAAATGATAAGCCGACCATTTCCCTTTAACGGTTCCATTGCTAAGTAGCCATAAACCTGGGTTTGATCGAATAATGGTTTTTAAAATTTTTGTATCGGCACTTAATACAGGAAAACTTAGTTGATATTGATGACGTAAATTATTATTTTCCTCAGCGCTAGCTGCACTTAATAACCATGTAGGAATATTCTTTTGTTCCAATTCTTTGGCTAAAGTTCCAATTTTTTCAAAAGCGGAAGCTTTTGTATGATTAACATTTGGTAAAATAATCATCAAACGATTCCCTTTGAAACTTTCAGAAGTATAGTCGATGGTGTCGTTATCTATCCAAATTTTATAATCTGTAATAAGTGGGCGTGCTTCTTTTTCATTAATAGCCTCCATGGAAACAAATTCTGCACTTGTATCATTAGGCATTTCTGAAAGTTTGACTAAATCGCCTTTTATTTTGTAGGTGTATTCAAATTTCAGAGCTTCTCTTTGGGCCATATTTTTGGGTATGTTCTGACCAATAGCATAAGGCAAACTATCCCAAATGGGCAAATAAAAATAGGAATATAGTCCAAAACCAATACTAAAAATGGCACTAATGAAAACGATTAAAAAGGATTTATTTTCTTTTGAGGAGTCTGAAGTAATCAGTAAAAAAACGATCAGTACCAATAAAAAGATGTCTTTTGAAAAGGAGGTCCATGGAGTTAATTTAATGGCTTCTCCAAAACAGCCGCAATCTGTAACCTTATTAAAATATGCTGAATAAAAGGTTAGAAAACTAAAAAATAAGATCAATCCAAGTAAAACCCAAAGAATTTTTCGGGTTCGATATTGAACCAATAAGGCTATACCAAGAATTACTTCTAAACTGCTTAGACCAATGGAAAAAAGAAGTGAAAAAGGAATAAGGCTTTTCCAAAACCCGGCCATCCATTCAAAATCTTGGGAGAAGACATCAAAATATTCTTCTAATTTAATTTCGGTACCTATTGGGTCGTTTAATTTGATGAAACCCGAAAAAAGAAATATAGCAATAACCAAGAAACTGGCTACTTTTTGGTAGATTTTCATGCTTATTGTTGTTGATTTGATTCTTGTTGTTCTTTTAATTGAATTAGGCAAAAAACAGCATAATTCAACATGTCTTGGTAATTTGCTTCGACTCCTTCAGAAACCAGGGTAACACCTTGGTTATCTTCAATTTGTTTGGTTCTAAATATTTTCATTAAAATCAAATCAGTCATGCTTGAAATTCGCATATCTCTCCATGCTTCGCCGTAATCATGATTTTTATTTAAAAGTAAATCAAGCGTTTTATTTACTTGTAAATCATATAATTTGGAAAGTTCTTGATTGTCGATTTCAATTTGATCTGAATCTTCTAATGTTTTTTGGATAAGCGCTATGATGCAATAATTGATGATGCCGATGAATTCGCCTTCGATGCCATCTTCTATTTTTTGGAGTCCTTTTTCTTGAATACTTCGGATTCTTTGAGCTTTGATAAATATTTGGTCTGTTAGACTTGGTAAACGTAAAATTCTCCAGGAAGTCCCGTAATCCTTATTTTTTTTATCAAATAATGCTTTGCAGTGTGCAATAACTTGGCGATATTCGATCTCTGTTTGGGAAGGCATGTTGTCCCTGTTCATAAATTAAGTTTTAGTTTACCACGCTCATGTTTTTTCGAACCACAAAAATAGTGTAATTATCCTAAATTTCCTTGTCTTGAATACTCTTTTTCCAAATTTCCAAACAATCAATTGTAAGGGGCAAGTTTTGCGTTTTGAAAAGCCCCAAATCATGGGAATTTTGAATATAACACCCGATTCTTTTTTTGAAAAAAGTCGAATTAGGCAAATAGATGAGGTGTTGAAAAAAGCAGAAGAAATGCTTCAAAATGGGGCTACGATTTTGGATATTGGAGGCCATTCTACAAGACCTGACGCTGATTTTGTTTCATTTGAAGAAGAAAGCAATCGGGTAGTTCCAATAATTGAAAGTTTACATGAAGAATTCCCAGAACTCATTTTATCCATAGATACTTATCGATTAGAAGTTGCCAAGTTAGCAATCGAAGCAGGTGCTCACTTATTCAATGACATTGGCTGTGGTAATATGGATGAGGGAATTTTAGAATGGGTGGCTAATGAAAATGTTCCTTATGTTTTGAGCCATAGCGTAGGTGTTTTTCAAGAAGTTCATCAGTTGCCTAAATATCTAAATATTATTGAAGATGTTTTTCAGGATTTATCAAAAAAGGTAAATTATTTGAGAAGTTTAGGGCATAGTAACGTAATTATCGATCCTGGATTTGGTTTTTCAAAGTCATTGGAAAATAATTATGAACTATTGGCTAACTTGGACCAGTTAAAAACAATCGGTGCACCTATTTTAATTGGCGTTTCGAGAAAAACACTGATTTGTAAATTATTACATATTAGTGCGAATGAGGCGTTGAATGCTACAACTGCCCTCCACATGGCTGCCCTTATGAAGGGGGCAAATATGTTGCGGGTGCATGATGTTAAAGAAGCAAAAGAAGTTGTGGATTTATTTGAAAAATTAAATACCTATGGAATATCCTATTTATCATAATTTCACTTGGAAAAAGGCCTCTGACGTTCATGTTAGTATCAAGGATGTAGGTTTTTTAAGGGGATTTGGCATATTTGATTTTTTTCGAATAATTGAAGGGAAACCTGTTTTTTTGAAGGATCATTTGGATCGATTTTTGTCTTCTGCATCAAAAATGGGCATTTCTCATTCTTACAAAGAAAATACGTTAACAGAATTGATTTTGGAATTAGCTTCGATGTCGCAGGATGAGTGTCTGGGAGTAAAAATGGTGCTTTCGGCAGGTGAAAGTTTAAATGGTTTTGATCCTGTGGGTGAATCTCAATTGTACATTATACCTTCTGTTTTTTCCTTCGCTGATTTTCAAAAAGGAATGCGATTAAAATCAATTCCTTTTCAGCGAGAAATGGCAGATATTAAAAGTTTGAATTATGCGTTTGCTTTAAGGCATTGGGGCCAAATCAAAGCTGAAGGCTTTGATGATTATTTGTATTATACAAATGAAAAAGGAGTAACGGAATGTTCAAGAAGCAATTTATTTATGGTAAAAAATAAGAAGGTTATTACTCCTCTAAATGGTATACTAGAGGGGATTACTCGAAAAAAAATCGTAGAGATTTGTGAGTCGGAATATGATTTGGAGGTAAGAGATGTTGGCTTAAATGAGTTTTTGGATGCAGACGAGGTGTTTACAACTGGAAGTACAAAGCGTGTAGTACCCATTTTTGAAATTGATGGTAAGGAAATTAATAGAAGAGAAGTTGGTGAAATTACTCTGGATTTATACAATCAAATCAAACGATTTGAACAATAAATATCACTTTGCTGATAGGATTTAAATTAAATTTTTGTTAGGGGTACAACTGCCCCTTTCCCCCTGCAATTTAGCGGTTTTTGATTTAAATAAACTTGTAATTAATTATACCTCTGCATTTGGGGTTGATTCAATTAATTGAATATAAAATTGACTTAAGCAAATGTTTGCGTAAGGAATTAGCCATAAAAATCCAATCCCTAAGGTAAGAATGCATAATAATCCTAAGGCAATGAATCTCATATATAACTTGAATAATTGCCATTTATGTCCTTTCATTAGCAGTTTGCTTCTTTCAATGGCATCTAAGGAACCCAAATTCGGATGGTCTACCAAAATATAAAATGTCATAGAATAGGATAGGGCGGCAACAATTCCGGGGATAATCAATAGGAGCATCCAAAGGAGTGTGAAAATTGAGATGATTAGGTGAGCTGCTAGAAAAACAAAGTATCTATTAAGATCTTTAAAACCTCCAAAGATTAATTCGATTTCAGCATTGTTTTTCCTGATTAATTGTAATCCAAATAGAGCTTGTCCGAATGCAAAGGCACCTCCTAATAAAATGTTTGAAAGATAACCTAAGTTAAAATGTACTGAATTGACTATTTCTTCATATTGATCTGTATCTAAAAATGAGAAAGGAATGGTAAGTGGAAGATTCAAATGATCTTCTGTAAAAAGGTTGAAGGAAGATAAAATAGAAGTTATCAAAAATGCGATTATGGCAGGTAACCACCTTCCTGTTAACTTTTCTCTAGCATTGGAAGTAATTTCTGAATTTGTCATTTTATCTTCGATGGTTTAATTTTTCGGTCTGAAAATCTTTATATTTTCTTCTTTACATTCAATGAAAGGACCACCAATTAAATCGATGCAATAGGGGATAGCAGGAAAAACAGCCTCTAGGCATTGCCTAATAGCCTTGGGTTTACCCGGTAAATTAACGATGAGCCCTTTCCCACGTATTCCAGCAGTTTGCCTGCTTAAAATCGCAGTTGGCACGTATTGCAAACTGACAGATCGCATTAATTCTCCAAAACCAGGCATCATTTTTGAACAAACGGCTTGTGTCGCCTCAGGGGTAATATCTCGAGGTGCTGGACCCGTACCACCAGTCGTGACCACCAAACAACAGTTTTCTAAATCAATCATTTTGCATAGGCAATCTTCAATTTGATCTTGTTCATCAGGAACAACTGCATAGGAAACATCAAAATTAGAATGTATATATTCTTGTAACAGTTCGACCACCGCTTTTCCTGGAATATCTTCGTAAATTCCGGCGCTGGCACGATCAGAAACATTTATAACTCCAATTTTTATCATGATTGTTTATTTCGTTTTTCTATTTTCATAAAGGCTTTCGGACGCTTTTCTTTTTGAATGGGTTCATTCAATAAATCCCTAATGACCACCGATGCACAGGCTCCGCCAAAGGCCGCTGGTAAATAGGAAATTGTACCATAGGCCGATTTTTTAAAATTAGAACCATCTGTTAAAATGAGGGACTCATCTTTTACCTTTTCAAGAGAAAATACAGCTTTAATTCCTTTACCAACCTGCATTTTACGGAGTCTTTTACGCACCATAAAAGCCAAATAACACTCATGGGTGTCAAATAATTCAGCAACGCGTATTTTTGTGGGATCTAATTTTCCACCGGCACCCATAGAACTTACTATTTTAAGTTTCAGATCATAAGCCGTCTTTAATAAAGTTAATTTCGGTGT
>JACCDK011934521.1_pt1 | contig 35900 bp, 28 predicted proteins | sample 7445871 | NCBI WGS metagenome assembly JACCDK01 (sample SAMN15323436, study PRJNA562643) | freshwater metagenome | isolation source: river surface water | place: USA:Blue River Watershed | collected 2017-08-15 | reverse complement strand
TTGTTTTTTCTTCCGATGGCAGTAGCACCTCTTCGCGTTCGAAGTTGCTCTTTTTTGTTTTTATTGCCGCATATCTATCTTCTATTTCTTTCGTCCACTTCTCAGATAACTTATCCAGTTTTTCTTTAGCAGAAACGTATTCGGGTACATTTTTTAAAATATAGTCCGAGTCGATAAATGCGTAGGATTGTCCCTTGACAAAAGTAATGCCAAGAAGTAAAATCAAAACAAAACAATATTTCACCATGTATTTTTTATTGTTTTTTAAGAACGGCGAATATACACATTTATTGCCTATTTCTATAACTCACCTAGGTTCATTCCTATTGTAAAACTTAGTTTAGGATAAAACCCTTTCTGTTTTACCGACTGATCTGAGGCCTTTCCGTATCCATTCGACCAATTATCTAATTGATCAAACCCTAAACCATAATCAAGGCCTAACATTCCAAACATAGGTAAAAATACACGAATACCAACTCCAGCCGCTCTCTTAACGTTGAAAGGGTTGAATTTTTGAAAGGTTGGAAATGTATTCCCGGCCTCTAAAAAAGTTAAGGCATAAAAAGTAGCTGAAGGATTCAATGAAATTGGGTAACGCAGTTCGAGTGTGTATTTTGAAATTAATGGGTCTCCTCCATCCGACGATACCGTTTGGTCTTCGTATCCTCTCATCGCAATGATTTCTCTACCGCCAATTTGTCCAACACCAGTTAATCCACTCCCGCCCATAACAAATCTATCAAATGGCGTAACTCCTTTGTCTTGATTATATGCTCCCATGAATCCAAAACCAAAGCGCGACATCAACACTAATTTTTTGTCAGGGCTGACCGGTAAAAACCATTCACAGGTTAATTTGAATTTATAATATTCTAAGTATTTAATTCTTTCCGCTGTATTTGCGTTCTTGTAATCAACCCCGTCAAAATAAGAATAAGGTAAGGTGGCTTTAGCAGTAAATGAAAAATTTGATCCGCTTTGTGGGTAAATCGGAGAGCTTACAGAGCTTCTTGTTAATACATATTTTAAGGAGATGTCATTAGCATATCCGCTTTCAATTAGAGGAAACCTAAAATCTTTTACCACATCATAATATTGGTATCCTAATTCATAGTATGCGGAAAAATAATCATCTGGCCATTTTTTTCTTCGACCCAATCCAAGACCTACTCCTGTAATTCCTACCCCTGTGTAGTTTGGGTCTGTTCGCAATGTTCCGCTTGATGAAAGCGCTGTATGATTGACCCAAAAAGAAAGTGAATTCGGTTTTTTGCCTCCTAACCATGGTTCTGTGAAAGAGAAATTATACCCTTGATAAAACCTTCCCGACGTTTGAGCACGAATTGATAAACGTTGACCGTCTCCACCAGGAAGAGGAGACCATGCTTCTTTTTTGAAAAAATTACGCGTAGAAAAGTTATTAAAAGTAAGGCCTAGGGTTCCAATTACACCTCCTCTAGTCGTTAATCCAGCGCCACCATAACCGCCTGACAATTCAATTTGATCAGACGACTTCTCTTCAACCACATATTCAATATCAACAGTTCCATTTGCTGGATTAGGAATGGGATTCACTTGGAAGGCTTGCTCGTTAAAAAACCCTAACTGCGCCAATTCACGTTGGGTTCTCATGATGTCGGACTTGTTAAAAACATCTCCTGGCTTCGTTCGGATTTCACGAAGAATTACCTTGTCGTTGGTTTTAGTATTTCCTCGTATACTAACATCACCAATCCTTGCTTCCTTGCCTTCAAGAATTCGCACTTGATGGTTGATTTCATTGTTCGTGACATTGGTTTCAACAGCAATAAGATTAAAAAACAAGTGACCACGGTTCATGTACAAGGACCTTATGTCTCTTTCGTCCGGACTTCCGTTTAATCGTTGTTCCAAAAGTGTTTTGTTGTATACGTCGCCTTTTTTTATGCCAATTAATGAATCGAGAAAAGTAGAACGGTATTTCGTGTTACCTATCCAATCAAAAGAACCAAAATAATACTTTTCTCCTTCTTGAATTTTGATGCGAATTAGTAGGTTTTTATCATCAAGTTTTATAATCGTGTCTTCCGTAATCATGGCGTCTCTCAATCCAACCTTATTAAACTTTTCCATCATGGCTTGTTTATCTCGATCGAACGAAGACTCTGTAAGTTTTGATCTTTTCCAAAATCGGAAAAACAACTTTGCTTTCGTGTCCTTCATGGCCATTTTTAACTTCCAAGACGGAACAGAATTGTTACCAGTAATTTCAATTTTTTTGATGCCGATTCTAGGGCCTTTTGAAATGTCAATTAAGAACAACTCTGAATCATTAATTAGCGTGTCTTTTTCTCTGTTTATTTGAACTTTTGTTTCATAAAAACCTTTCTCTCGGAAATAGCCTTTGATTTTGCCTGTGGTTTGAAAAACCAAATTCTCTGTAATTGTTTTTCCTGCATAAAGAGAGATTTCCTCGCGAATTTTGTCCGCTTCTCTTCTAGAAATACCCTTAAATTTAAATTTAGACAACTTTGGTCGAGGGCTTAATTCTATCACTAGGTATAAAATCCCTGCGATTTCTTTTTCGGCATAAATGGAAATATTTGAAAAGATTCCCTCCGCCCATAAGTTTTTAATCGCATTAGTGATTGATTGACCAGGAATCATTACTTTTTGACCTTGTCTCAGTCCTGCAATTAATTTTATTGCTTGATGGTCATAATTGTCTGCTCCTATAACTCGGATAGGGCCTAATTCAAATTCTCTTGGCGCATCATAACCAAAGTCCAATCCACCTAAGTTCTTTGGGCCGTTTTGAGCATGTATTGATGCATAAGTTAAAAACAAAACAATAAAAAGGTAGATTATTTTCATTTTGAAATTTGTTCTGAGACCATTCCAAAACGTCTCTCTCGTGATTGATAAGATATTATTGCTGCCTTTAACTCTGCTTTACCGAAATCTGGCCAATGGATGTCTGTAAAATAAAATTCAGCATACGCCAATTGCCAAAGTAAAAAATTACTTATACGATGTTCGCCACTTGTTCTAATCAACAATTCTGGATCTGGAATCTCTCTTGTGGTTAGGTGAGCAGAAATTAAATCGGGTGTTATATCACTTGCTAAAACCTCTTTTTTCGCAACTTTTAATGCAATTTCGCGAACACACTCTGTTATTTCCCATTTTGCGCTATAATTCAACGCTAAGATAAGGGTGATTTCCTTGTTCTCTTTTGTAGACTCCATTCCATTTAAAAGGCTCTCCTGACAGTTACTTGGTAGTCCTTTTAGATCGCCAATAACCACCAGCCTTACTCCTTGTTGTTGAAGCTCAGGAAGCTCATTAGTGATTGAATCTACTAACAAATTCATGAGTCCGTCCACCTCCTCTTGTGGTCTATTCCAGTTTTCAGTTGAAAATGCATACAACGTCAAAAACTCAACTCCAAACGATTTTGCTGCTTTCAGAACCTCCCGAACTGCATCAACACCTTTTGTGTGTCCAAACAATCTGTGTTCCCCTCTTTGCTTGGCCCAACGTCCATTCCCATCCATAATCAACGCAATATGTCGGGGGATTTTATCTTGATTTAGTTCTTTCAATAGCGGGTCCATTTCAACGTAAGACAACGAAGGTAATTATTCTATATTGTTCTATCAAATTCTCTCAGAGATTCGTTAACATGTCTTAACACAAAAAAAGGGATTAGAAAACACCCAATCCCTTTTCATGCTTACTTTATTTACTAATCCGCTAATACAATTAATTTATTGTTCATCAATTCTGCTACACCGCCTTTAATTGAGACCTCTATTGAAGCTCCGTTTTTTCTTATTGACGGATGGCTTGCGTCTACATTTCCAGTTGCCTCAATTTTCACCACCCCTTCTTTTAAAGAAGAAATAATTGGCGCATGGTTGTTCAGGACTTGAAAGACACCATCTGTTCCTGGAAGAGAAACAGAGGATACTTCGCCATTAAATACGCCCGACTCTGGTGTTATGATTTCCAATTTCATATTATGCCTCGGCTAACATTTTTTCACCAGCAGCAATAACGTCCTCAATTCCTCCTTTAAGGTTGAACGCTGCTTCCGGATATTTATCGTATTTTCCGTCTAATATATCGTTAAACGCCTTAATAGTGTCTTGAATGTCTACCAACACACCAGGGATTCCAGTGAACTGTTCGGCTACGTGGAAAGGCTGAGAAAGAAAACGTTGTACGCGTCTTGCTCTGTGTACCACCAATTTATCCTCCTCTGATAATTCGTCCATTCCTAGAATCGCAATGATGTCTTGTAATTCTTTATAGCGTTGCAGCGTGATTTTAACACGTTGAGCACAATTATAATGTTCTTCTCCAACGATTTCTGGTGTTAAAATTCGAGAAGTTGAGTCTAACGGGTCAACCGCAGGATAAATTCCAAGTTCAGCAATTTTTCTTGAAAGAACGGTTGTTGCATCCAAGTGGGCAAATGTGTTCGCTGGTGCCGGGTCGGTTAAGTCATCTGCAGGAACGTAAACCGCTTGTACCGAAGTAATGGAACCGTTTTTAGTAGAAGTAATTCTTTCCTGCATCGCACCCATTTCTGTAGCCAAAGTTGGTTGATAACCAACTGCCGAAGGCATACGGCCTAGAAGCGCAGACACTTCTGAACCTGCCTGAGTAAACCTAAAAATATTATCGACGAAAAATAAAATGTCTTTTCCTTGGCCTTCCCCATCTCCATCCCTAAAATATTCAGCAATAGTTAACCCCGAGAGAGCTACGCGAGCACGAGCTCCTGGAGGCTCATTCATTTGTCCAAACACAAACGTCGCTTTAGACTCCTTCATTTCGTCTAGATCAACTTTTGTTAAGTCCCAGCCGCCCTCTTCCATTGAGTGCATGAAATCTTTTCCGTATTTTATAATGCCCGACTCCAACATTTCTCTCAACAAGTCGTTTCCTTCTCGCGTGCGCTCTCCAACTCCTGCAAACACAGATAAACCACCGTGGCCCTTTGCGATATTGTTAATTAATTCCTGAATCAATACTGTTTTTCCAACTCCTGCTCCACCGAATAGACCAATTTTTCCTCCTTTTGCATAAGGCTCAATTAAGTCAATTACTTTAATTCCTGTAAACAAAATTTCAGTTGACGTCGAAAGCATATCAAAACTAGGCGCCTCGCGATGTATTGGAAGCCCTCCTGTATTATCAACAACATTGATTCCATCAATCGCCTCTCCAACTACATTAAACAGCCTTCCTTTGATTTGATCTCCGGTTGGAACTTTTATCGCTGTTCCCGTTGCAACAACCTCCAACCCCCTCATAAACCCATCTGTAGAGTCCATAGATATTGCTCTAACAGAATTCTCTCCAACATGAGATTGTACCTCAAGAACTACTCTAGATCCATCTGACTTTTTAACCTCTAATGCGTCATAAATACTTGGAAGCGCAACGCCCCTTTCGAATCTTACGTCAACAACCGGGCCGATGACCTGGGAAATTTTACCTTTGATAACAGACATTTTATTGCTTTAAATTTGGGCGCAAATATACAAATTTTATCTGAATAGATAAGTTAAAAGAGAATTAAAGGGCTCTTGAAATTATTTTTACCGTTGCCCATGAAAAAACAAAGCCTAAGCTCATCACCATAAATACGACAAACAACAAGTCCTTCCACTTTAAAACTATTGGAAAGCCTTCGTTGAGTCCGCCCATTGAAACAAAACCACTTAATTGTTGGGTAATACATACCACGTATCCGATAATAAGGCCCAGGACCAAGCCGGCCAAACAAATTAACATTCCGTTGAAAATAAATACCCTTTGTATTTCCGACTTCTTAAACCCTATTGACATCAACGCTGTTACATCTTTTTGTTTTTCGATATATTGAATAGTTAAAGAAGCAATCAGATTAATTGCAGCAAAAACAAAAACGAAGACCATTATAATTAGCACCATTAATCTTTCGGATTGACTTGTTTTATATATCATTTCGTGCTTTTCGTAATTTGTTTTTACCGTATAATTTTGCCCGATAGATTCCTGAAGTTGTACTTTGAATTCGTCTTGATTTGTTCCTTCTTTTAACTTGATATAAATATGTGTAATCTCATTACGATAACCTAAAAGCTCTTGTGTTTGTTTCAAGGACCATATGACCACTTCTTCATTAACCTCTCTATTAAAATTAAAAACGCTTGCACATTGAACTTTTGATTTTTTAAACATCTCCTGACCTTGTTTTATTTTCATGTCTCGCTTGCCTGCTAAAATAGAAAACTCCGTTTGTCCCGGCCTAATTTCCAATTTATCTACCAACCCGGGAGCCAAAAAAACATCTTGCTGTTCTAGTAATGTATAAAGACACGTATTATTTGTTTTACATGTTGGTTCTTCAACTAATGTGTTGTTCGCGTATTCAACCATGTCTAAATAACTAGGCTCAATCCCAACTATTCTAGCGTTAGCCCACTTTTTATCTTGTTGAAGAACTACGAGTTCTTCGATTCCTTTGGAATAGGTTGATACATCATCGTGTTTTAACAGTTCAAAATTAAATTCTGAGGATAAAAAAGTTTTTCTTTTGCTGTGCGTAATAGTAATGTCTGCGTCGAATTTTCCATACATTTTTTGAATAACACTTTCTATTCCGTTAAAAGCTGACAAAAGTATGATTAACGCCGCGCACACCACGGCCATTCCTACCCAAGAGATCCTGGTTAAAATGGCGACCATGTTGCTGTCTTTTTTTGAAAAAAAATACCGCTTCGCTATGTAAAAAGTTAGTTTAATGCGCTACTTTTTTTTAAGTAATTCATCTATTTTCATAGCGTAATCAAGAGAGTCATCAATAAAAAACGAAAGTGCTGGCGATTTTCTCATGTTCTTTAACCTACTAGATACTTCTGACTTAACTTTTCCTTTGTTTAAGTTGATGTTTTCTATTACCGCGTCTTTGTCGTTTGTGTTGTAAATACTCAGGTAGCATCTTGCTAAAGACAAGTCAGATGTGATTCTTACATGTGTGACGGTTACCATGCTTCCTAAGCATATTTCCCTGCCATTTCGCAAGAAAAATCCTGCTAATTCAGATCGTATTGCTGATTCAATCTTTTGTTGACGAATTGATGACATATTTTTCAAAGGTAATAATTCTATGGCTTATTGATTTAAAAAACAAGGGGGTTTAATGTATATTTGCCCATGAATTCATGGAAAGACGTATATAAATACGCTTTTAAGTACCGAAAGCTTGCGCTAATCACCATACTTGGTAATTTATTGTTTACTGTATTTAATTTACTTTCGCTGGTTCTCTTTATTCCGTTCCTTCAGTTGATCTTTAGGGTAAATGATTTAAAAACCGTTGTCGAAAAGCCTGTGTACTCTGGCCAGTTAAGTGACCTTGTTTCATTTGTGGCTGATTACTACAATTATTACATGCGTTTAATGGTGTCCACAGACCCGCGGCAAGCATTATTGTTTGTTTGTGTTTCTGTCTTTCTCGCTTTTCTTCTTAAAAACGCATCGCGCTATTTGGCTATTTGGTATCAATCAGAATTGCGGATGGCTGTTGTTCGTGATGTTCGTGATGATTTATTTAAAAAATCTATGGAATTACCTTTGTCATTTCATTCTCAAGAAAGAAAGGGCGATTTAATGTCCCGTTTAAATAGTGATGTGGGCGAAATTGAAAATGGTGTGGTGGGTATTTTGGAGCTCGTGTTTCGAGATCCTATAGCCATAGTAATTCATGTTTTTTCTTTATTTTACATTAGCCCGAGTTTAACGTTGGTTTCGTTCTTTCTGTTGCCAATTACTGCTTCTGTAGTGTCAAGAATTGGTAAAAGCTTAAAAAAAACAGTTAAAAACAGCCAAGAAAAACTAGGGTTGCTTTATTCTATAATGGATGAAAGCTTGAGCGGTGTTCGTATTATTAAAGGATTTAATGCAACAGGCTTTATTACCAAACATTTTAGAAAAACCAACCTAGAACACCAAAAGCTAGTAACCAAAACTTTTAGAAAAAAAGACGTGTCGCCGCTAATTAGTGAAACCCTGGGTGCAGGAGTAATGATGTGTTTGGTTTGGTTTGGTGGCAACCTGATTCTAGAAGGTTCGTCCAATGGAGAGGGTTTAACAGGTGAATTATTTATTACTTTCATAATTGTTTTTTCTCAACTTCTTCGGCCGATTCAATCCATTGCAAACCAAGCGGCGGTTTTACAAAAAGCCCGCGTTAGTCTGGATCGGGTAAATGATATACTTTCTATAAAAGATCAAATTTTGGAGCCAGAGACCCCAGAAGAATTTATTGATTTTACTAGTGAGATTTCCTATAAAAATGTGTCTTTTAAATATGGAGAAGAATACGTGATTTATGATGTTTCGCTATCTATTCCAAAAGGCCACACCGTTGCGTTAGTTGGTGAATCGGGCAGCGGAAAGTCGACTTTAACAGATTTACTCGCTCGGTTTTATGACGTGGTTGAAGGCGAAATCACTATTGACGGAAAAAACATAAAATCTTTTCGGTCGTTTGATTTAAGAAATAAAATAGGGATTGTTTCACAAGATTCGATTTTATTTAATGGCTCTGTTATAGAAAACATAGCGTTTGGAGATGAAAACCCTTCTCTTGAAAAGGCTGTTGAAGCAGCAAAAATAGCAAATGCTCATGTATTTATCAGCGAACTAGAGCTGGGGTATGATTCAAACATTGGTGAAAGGGGGAATAAGTTGTCTGGAGGACAAAGACAAAGGTTGTGTATTGCAAGAGCCGTTTACAAAAACCCGGAAATACTCATACTTGATGAAGCAACCTCCGCTCTTGATACAGAGTCTGAAAAATTAGTTCAAGAAGCTTTAGATCGCTTAATGAAAAACCGAACTACTCTTATTGTTGCACATCGTTTGAGCACAATAAGAAACGCAGACACAATTGTAGTATTATCAAAAGGGTCGGTAATTGAGAAAGGAGCTCATGATGAGTTGTTTGAGTTAAAAGGTGCGTATTTTAATTTCTGTTTTTTACAAGGTATTATTTCGTAATAATAAAGCTTAACTCGTTTGGAATGTGTATTTTTGACTCATGCAATTTAAAAACATTACTTTCTCTTCGAATCATAACGAAGAGTTCTACAAAGAACTAAAACAGCGCGTTAATCATTATTTTAAAAATAAAAACATCTCAAAACACGCCAATGCTGCTATGGTGTTTAAGACCGTTTTTATGATTGCCTTATACGTCGTTCCTTTAGGTCTTTTGTTCGTTGATTTTTCAAGTCAATGGGTCTATTTTTTACTATGGACAATCATGGGTTTTGGAATGGCTGGGGTTGGTTTGTCTGTCATGCATGATGCAAATCATGGAACCTATTCTAAAAACCAGACCGTAAACGGAATTATTGGTAGAGTATTAGTAATTTTAGGTGGAAGTGACGTGAATTGGAGAATTCAGCACAATTTATTGCACCACACCTATACGAACATTACGGAAGCAGATGAAGACATTGCTCCACCGTCTTTTTTATTACGCTTTTCTCCTCACACAAAGAGATACCCAATTCATCGCTACCAACATTTGTATGCTTGGTTTTTGTATGGTTTAATGACTTTAATGTGGTTTATAACTAAAGACTTTAATCAGGCGTTCAGATATAAGAAAAAGGATTTATTGAAGTCTCAGGGTATTACATTGTCGCAACACTTAACCTCTATAGTGATTTTTAAAATCATTTATGCCTCCCTTTTTATAGTTTTACCGCTGTTATTAAGCCCTGCCTTTTGGTATGTTTCTGTTTTAGGCTTCCTGATTAAACAGTTTATTGCTGGTTTTATTCTTTCAATTATATTTCAACCGGCACACGTTGTTCCTTCTTCAAATTTTCCTTTGCCTGACGACTCTGGAAATGTGGAGGCCGATTGGGCGGTTAATCAATTAGTAAATACTGCTAATTTTGCTCCTAAAGCAAGGCTTTTTTCTTGGTGTGTTGGAGGTTTGAATTTCCAAATTGAACACCACTTGTTTCCCAATATTTGCCATATACACTACCGCAATATTTCAAAAATTGTGGAAGAAACAGCAAAGGAGTTTCGTCTTCCTTATCACTCTTATAAGACCTTTTACGGGGCATTAGTTGATCACACCAAGTTGTTATATACACTAGGAAATAAGGATGTTGTTGTGGCCTAAATCATGACCTTAGATAAATTAAGAGATTTTTGTTTCTCGCTTCCGGGTGTAGAAGAATGCTTACCTTTTGATAATTTTACGCTTGTCTTTAAAGTTGGAGGAAAAATATTTGCTTTAGTCGATATTGCGGATGCAAAATCGGTAAATTTAAAGTGTGATCCCAATAAAATTATTGATCTTCAGGAGTGTTTTAGGGGAGTATTGCCCGGCTACCACATGAATAAAAAACACTGGATAACGGTGCTTTTAAATGAAGATGTTTCAGACTCGCTGGTTCTGGAGTGGGTTAGGGATTCTTACTTTTTGGTTTTCAACAAGTTGAGTAAACGGCTACAAGATGAAATTACGAATCGATAAATTTATTTGGTGTGTTAGATTAACAAAAACACGAGCCCTGGCCGCGGAACTTATCTCTAAAAACAAAATTAGGCTTAACGATTTGCCAACAAAGGCCTCAAAGGAGGTTTCTGTTGGCGACACCATTTTTGTTAACCGTAATTCCGCTGTGTTCACCTATTCCGTTCTAAAATTAACAGATAAGAGACTTTCTGCTTCTTTGGTGAGTGATTTCGTTCGAGACTGCACGTCCCCAGAGGAAAAAGAAAAAAACAAGTTATATATGGCCTCTCAAAAAGTTTATCGCTTGTCGGACGGAAAACCCACGAAAAAAGATCGTCGTGAAATAGAAGGGTTTTTAGATCAATGGACTGAATAATCTGCTAAAATTTTATCGGCTAATATATTGCTTAACTTAAAATAACTTTCTGTTGTCCACCCTGCAATGTGAGGAGTCATCACCACCCTCTCACAAGAGGTTAAATAAGAAAACTCTTCTGGTAAATTTTGTTCGAAGAACGTTTCAAAACTTTTTTTCTCGTATTCAAGTACATCTAAACAGGCGCCTTTTACTTTGTGGGATTTTAAGCCCTCCACCAAGCTTTGTGTGTGAACGACCCTTCCTCTTGACATGTTTATTAAAATGAATGGTTTAGCCATTTTGTTAATAAAATCTTCGTTTATAATGTGCTTGGTTTCCTTATTTAACGGTACGTGGAAGGATATAATATCTGCTTTTTCCATGATGGCGTTTAATGTACATTCGTGTACAAAATGATCGCCAAATCCTGATTTATATTTATCATATGCCAATACTTTAACGTCAAACCCCCTTAATTTTTTCGCAAAAGCTGCACCATTATTTCCATACCCAATTATCCCGATGGTTTTACCATCTAATTCCTCTCCTCTATTGGATTCTCTCTGCCAAATACCATTTCGAATTTGTAAATCAGAAATGTGTATTCTATTCAACAAAGACAACAACATTCCAAGTCCATGTTCTGCCACTGCGTTTCTATTTCCCTCTGGAGAATTGTAACACTTTATGGATTTTTTATTACAAAATTCAACGTCTATATTTTCTAATCCTGAGCCAGATCTTGCGATAAACTTAAGGTTCTCACATCTCGTTAACAGCTCTTGTGTTAAAGAAATTTTAGATCGAATTACAAGACCAAAAGCATCGAAAATCTTCTCTGGTATTTGCTCTATTCTGTCGTTAGTAATATCTATACAATTAAAACCTGAACGTGTTAATCGTTCATGTAAAACGGCGTGAACCGTATCGATGAAATAGACTTTCTTATCTCGCACAAGCTAAAGATACGATTTTTCACCTTCCTAAATGAACTAGCAATACAGAAATATCACTTGGTGATATCCCTGAAATACGAGAAGCTTGACCAATTGTGGCTGGTTTTATACTAATTAATTTTTCTAAAGCTTCAGAACTTAGGTTTTTAATGGTTTGATAATCAGTGTTTTGTGGTATTTTTAAGTCCTCTAACCTCGATAATTTTGCTGCTTGCTCTTCTTCTCTTGCAATATATCCTTCATACTTCATTTGTATTTCTGCTTGTTCGGCTATGCCAATGTCTATAGCGTTCCACTTTTCAAAAACTTTAGTTAATTCATCGGACAAGGGAACCAATTCTTGCAGACTAATATTTGGACGAGTTATTACAGAAGAAAGTTTTACTTGTTGATTTACTGGTGATGAGCCTTTTTCCTTTAGCAAAGGGTTCAATAATGCTGTAGAAACACCTGTTTTTCTTAGCACACCATGAATTTCCGCTACACCTAGGTTTTTCTTTTGTATTTTAATCAACGCTTCTTCATCTTGAATTCCAAGCGAATATGCTAATGGAGTTAATCTTACATCTGCATTATCTTGACGTAGTAAAATTCTAAATTCCGCCCTTGAGGTAAACATGCGATAGGGTTCTTTAGTTCCTTTGGTAATTAAATCATCTATCAAGACGCCGATATAAGCCTCGTTTCTTGATAAAATCAAAGAATCCCTTTCATTTATTTTTAAGTGTGCATTGATTCCTGCCATTAAACCCTGACATGCAGCCTCTTCATAACCGGTTGTTCCGTTAATTTGACCGGCAAAATAAAGGTTTTCAATTAACTTTGTTTCTAAGGTGTGTTTTAGTTGGGTTGGTGGAAAATAATCGTATTCAATAGCGTATCCTGGCCTAAACATTTTTGCGTTTTCAAATCCGGGTATTGTTCTCATAGCCTCTATTTGTACTTCTTCTGGCAACGACGTGCTGAATCCGTTAACATAAATTTCTACGGTATTCCAACCTTCTGGCTCAACAAAAACTTGATGTCTGTCTCTATCAGAAAAACGATGTATTTTATCCTCTATACTCGGGCAATATCTCGGTCCAGTGCTCTTTATTGCTCCGTTAAACATAGGAGAGCGGTCAAAGCCTGTTCGTAAAAGATCGTGTGTGTGTGGATTCGTGTATGTTATATGACAAGATAGTTGATTGTTTAATGGCTTTGTGTCAGAAAAACTAAATTTTGCGGGTTTTTCATCTCCTTTTTGTTCTTCCATCTTTGAATAATCTAAAGATCTTCCGTCGACCCGCGGAGGTGTTCCTGTCTTCATTCTTCCAGACTCAAATCCTAAGTGAACCAATTCTTCTGTAATTCCTGTAGCCGCTTTTTCTGCTGCTCTTCCTCCACCAAATTGTTTGTCTCCAAGATGTATTAATCCATTAAGAAAGGTTCCGTTAGTTAAAACTACAGCTTTAGATTTAATGTCTATACCTAAAGACGTTTTTACCCCAATAACCTTGTTTTTTTTAACGATAATTCCAACACACATGTCTTGCCAAAAATCTACATTTGGGTTTTTTTCAAGCATGAACCTCCATTCTGAGGCAAAAAGCATTCTATCGTTTTGTGTTCTTGGAGACCACATCGCGGGGCCTTTAGACATGTTTAACATACGAAATTGTATCGCGCTTTTATCACTAACTATACCCGAACCCCCTCCAAGAGCGTCTATTTCTCGCACGATTTGTCCTTTTGCCACACCACCCATAGCAGGATTACAACTCATTTGAGCTATTGTGTTCATGTTCATAGTAACAAGCAGCACCTTACTACCCATTTTTGCGGCGACATTAGCCGCCTCGCAACCTGCGTGACCCGCACCAACAACAATTACATCATATTCTGCTAACATTCTTAAAAAGTTTCACATGAAACATTTATCAAATTAACCTTTTGTTTCACGTGAAACAAAATTATACAAATACTCATTTTCTTTAGCGGTCATCAGGACCTTCTCTTCTTCTGTTTTATCCTTAAAGCCAATAAGGTGAAGCACTCCATGAAAAACCACACGAACTAGCTCATCCTTTGCTTCTACACGAAGACTGTTCGCATTATCTAAAACACGATCTACTGAAACAAACAAATCCCCACTAACCGCTTGATTATCAGAATAATCGAACGTAATTATATCTGTGTAATAATCGTGTTTCAAGTATTTCTGATTTATCTCTAATAAATAATTATCCGAACAAAAAATAACGGTTACATCACCACACACCTTGTTTTCTTTTGAAATTAATATTGGTATTGACTGAATAAAAAATTCCGGATCAACGCCCGGAATTTTCATAATATTATCAATGTTCTCAACACAAATCATTTATTAAAATACATGTTTACGCTGTTGCCTGGTGCATCAAAAAAGACTTCGTCAGCAAGATTTTTCATAAGGAATATTCCCCTGCCGTTTTCTTTTAATATGTTTTCAGGGGATGTTGGATCTGGTAAATTTGTGTAATCAAAGCCTTTACCTTCGTCCATAACATTAAAACAAAAGCTACTATCGTCATCGCCTACAAATACCGAAACTAACAAGTCTTTATTCATTGCGTTTCCATGCTCAATGGCGTTATTAACAGCTTCGGTTACCGCTATTAATACGTTACCATAAGCGTCTTCAACTACACCTAGTTTTTCACAAACATTGCCCACTAAAGCCTCAACATCAACTAAGGAGTTATAATCAGTAGGTAATTTTACTTTTTCAATAATACTATAGCCTTCCTTCATTTACTTGTGCTATTAATTTCTATTGAAATATTCACTCGCTTTATCCTTATAATATCTATTATAAAAAGGGTCAACCGATTTAATAATTTCAACTTGTTTTAATTTAAGTTTATTATACTCCTCAAATCGGATTTGGTTACTAACTGGATAATCTTTTCCGGATTTTGACTCCCTTTTCTCTTCAAAACCGCGTTCCATAAGAGCTTTTTCGCTTTCTAATAGTCTCGTTAGAATTTGTTTTTGTCTGTTAATCAAATCGTTACCAAACTTTTTGTTGATAAGGTCCTTTTCTTGTTTTTCTAATTCATTTATCAGTGGATTCAATTTATTACCTTGACCCTTACCTTCTTTGTTTAGTTCGTTTCTTATTTGCTCTAATTTTTGTCTTATCGCTGTTTGCTCTGCTGCCATCTTTGCGATCTGTTTGTTTCCTAAACCTAACATGTTCTGCCCACCCTCTGCCGGTTTGTTTCCTGGTTGATCTCCTGGTTTTGAACCACCTGGATTCATTCCTTTTTGCATCTGCTCAAGTTGTTGTTTTATCATTTCCTTCATGTCGCCAGGTGATGAAGGTCCTGGTTTAGGTCTGCCTCCACCAGGGTTACTACACTGACCCGACCCTTCCATCTGGCTTTGCATTTGACTTTGCATACTTTGAAGCGCTTCGTTTAATAGTAACGCTAGGTTATTATACGCCGTCATTACTGCTTGTTGATTTCTGTTTATTGCTCCTTTATTGTGATTGTCAATATTATCTATAACTTGTGTGTGATTTAAAGAAATAGTGTTTAATTCCTTGTCAATAAACGTAGCTATAGGCGCTTGTCGTTTTGCTAAAGACATTAAACTATCACGTACAATCTTTGTGTCGTCAATTATTCGTCGTTGTCTCCGCCCATATTTTGTATATGATGGGTCCTTCGTACTTACCCTTGTAAAATCATACATGTTTTTTTCTTGATCAAAGCTTAGTGTCATCAAGCTCTCTAATAACGCTCGTATAGCATCCATATCCTCTGTTTGCTGCTTTTTATTTGCTTGTTGTTGCTTCTGGTCTAAACTCATTGCCAACTGCTCCATTTCGTCTGCTGCTGATTTCTGCTTTTCGCCTGCTTTCTTATCTTTTCCTTCGCTTATGTTTTCTTTAGCGTCCTGTAAATCTTTTGAAATCTTCTCTTTTATTTCATTCATATCCCCCAATTCCATTGGCCTATTTAATTCTTTATTAAGTTTTTCTAATTCATTTAAATCGTCTTTGAGTTCAGAAAATTTTTTATTTATCTCTTCTTGTTTCTTTTCTGCTGATTCCTTTGAAGTATTTTTCTTTTCAATATCCTCCTTTAATTCTTTTTGTTCTTCCGCTAAATTTTTCAGTTCTTTCTCTATATCATCTATTTTTTCATTTACCTGCATTTTTTTTAACATTTCCAGGCTTCTATCTAACTGCTTTTTCATGTCATCCGTCGACTGATTGATTTGCTCCATCTTTTCTTTTAGGTCCTCTTTATTATTCTGTTCTAATAATTTTTCTAATTCCTCTAAAAGTTTCTTCAACTCATCATCCATTACCTCTTCCAATAATTTCTCTAACATTTCCTGTTTCTCTAAGAGTTCTTTATCTAATTCGGATAGTTGATTCTTTTCAGTAACGCTTTGATCCATTTCATTTTTTACCTGTTCAAGAGATTCTATTAGATTTTTTTGTTCTTCCTGAAGTTGGTTTACCTGGTTTAACTTATTCCAATCACTTGATTTAGAATTCATGGCTTCTTTCTTCAGTTTTTCCACATTCTTCTGGAAATCTTTCGTTTTTTTCAATAGGGTTTCTAAATCTTCTTTTGACTTTTCTTGTTGTTCACTTCTTTTTTCATTTAATTCCTCTAAACTTGGTAATTTATACGTTGAAACTGTTGATTTAGTAGTTTTTCTACCGTTTACACCATCATTATCTGTAACACTAAAATAATATTCAATTCTATCGTTAATTTTTACTTGTTCTCTTCTAAAATCGACCGCAAAATCGAAAGATGTTTTAGTCCCTGAAACAGGTTTAACTAATAGTTTAATAGATCTTTTATTCCCATTTTCAGAAATTACAGAATAATTAAAGTATAAAGATGTTAATCCATAATCGTCGTCAGCTTCACCTGAAAAATAGCGTACACCTTCAGAAATTGAATCTGAACTTTCTTGAATTGCAATAGTTGGAAAGACATCTTTAATTACAGCAATATTGTGATAACTACTATCTTTTTTGTTTGTGAATTTGTTTGTATACAACAATCCTAATTTAGAATCTTGAACTACTACAGAGCTTTTTGTAAAACCACTTTTTATTTCCGTTACTGATTTATTTAGCCAATTAACCTCACATTTATTGGTGTTTTTTAAAATGATATTCCATGTAATTTTTGTTCCTTCAGGAACAACTAAATCACCAACATTCTGAATTATTTCATTCCTTTTAGCTAAATATGAAGGGTATTCCAATTGTGCTTCTATTTTTCCAATTACTGATTTACCTGTAACATTCAAAAAATAATCACTACTTGTGTAATCACCCGATTTAAAATAAAAAACTGATGATTTTTTCACCTTTCTTATCCAATACTTAAAAGTATTTTTAGTAATACGCTCCATTAAAAATGTTCCATTTTCACATACAAGATAAACTTGCTCAGGAATTTTTTTTCCTCTTAAAGCAATCACCACTTCCGCATCTTGACCTTCTTCAACGGTTAAATTTGAGGTCTGTAATTCAAATGTGAATGGCACAAATTCTTCGTTATAATTAACTATTCGATTCGTTGATTCTGTTATAAAATCTGGTGTAAATATGAGTATTGCGAAAAACAATAAAAATACTGGTAGCACAAAGGGTAGAAACTTCTTGTTTTCAGAAAACTTAATTGCAGAAACAAAAGGAATTTTTAAAAGTTTTTCTGTGCGTTGCTGAATACTTGCTTTTAATAATTCTAAATTTCCTTTTTGTTGCTCAATTTCATACTGTAATTGAAATGTATTCTTCAATCGATCATCTATTTCTGGAAAAAATTTTCCAATAATGTCAGCTGCCTGAAATCGAGTTAATCTAGGTCCGAAGGACAATAATTTCAGTAAAGGAAATAAAATAAAATAACCAAGAATTACAGAGTTAGAAGCTATAAACAAATAAAATAAAATTGCCCTTCCTAAACTTTTGAATTCATTAAAATATTCTAATCCTGTTGTTAACAAAAACGAAGTAACCAAAACAGCAGAAAATAGTAACAACCCTTTAATGATTTGATTTTGATAATACTTCCTAATAAAGGAATCAACATGGTCAATAAGTTTATCAAATGAATTCATAGTGAAATGCTAATTTACGAAATAAAAATTGGCAAAAACCATGCACTATTTAGCTTTCAAGGTTTTAAACAGTTAATAAATTTAAATTTAGATTAATATTTTAAAAGAATTTATTGTTTTTATTAGCATTGTTAATTTGTGAATAACTAAGCGGTTTAGTTTAAAAGATATACTTTTAAATAAAAATATACAAGAAATAAACAATAATATAACAAGTACTATAAAGTAATTTATAGAGAAATAAACACCTTGTTTAAAACCAATGTTGATTAAAAAAGTAAGGGTTGTTAATATTGTATTTGTGTAAATCTTAATGATTATTCTTGTAGAAAAATCGATAACATTTCTTTGGTATTTAAAATATATTATGGCTTCTAAAAAACTAAGAATAAACCAAATAAAACTATCAGAAGATATTAACAGGTTATACAGATAAATCAGAAAACAAACGTGTATAAAAAATTATTTAACACACTGATATAGAAATAAATAATTAAGATAAAAATCTGCATGTTTATAATTTATTATAAACCAAACCAAACCAAAAAATCAAATAATTAACTTTGAAATAAAAATGAAAAAAATTATTTCTATTGGCTGTGATCATGCGGGATATTCTTTAAAATTAGAAATTAAGGAACAACTCATTAATTGGGGATATGAAGTTTTAGATATGGGTTGTCATTCGGAAGAAAGTATTGATTATCCTGATTTTGCTCATCCGGTGGCAGAATACGTTGAAAATAAAATAGAATCAATAGGTATTTTGATTTGTGGTTCTGGTAACGGAATTAATATGGCAGCAAATAAACATCAAGGTATTAGAAGCGCGCTATGTTGGAAAGTAGAGATAGCTAAGTTGGCGCGTGAACACAACAATGCTAATATTGTGGCTTTGCCCGCAAGGTTTATTTCAACAACTGACGCTATTAAGATAGTTGAAGTTTTTTTAAACACACCGTTTGAGGGGGGACGTCACCAAAAACGCGTTGAAAAAATAGCATGCGTTTAGTTCTAGTTCTACTTACAGTTAGTTACCAAATAGCTTTTTCGCAGAAATACCTGTTTAATGGTAAAACAGACAGTGTTTTTTATCAAAACACAACAAATTCTTTATTTGTTAAACACGGCATCCCTATGAGTATGGATGGGAACTTATTAATTTCAAAAACGGATGATCCGAAAACTTATGCGGTTAAGGTTGCAAAAAATCAAACACTTGAGGCAATAATTTATATTCTGTTATATTTAGAAAACCCAGAGACATTAGAAGATGAGAAAGTTGTAATTGATAAATTTCCAGTTTATATTAAGAGTGATTTTTCCGGTGACTCACTATGCTTGTTAGGGTTTAATGCAAAAAACAATCCTCTAGGTATAGAACTTAAAATTTGTGGACCATTAGAAAGAGGTTTAACTCTTATGGAGTATGATATAATGTTTGATAACCAAGCTTACTCTGTTAAGTCTAGCAGTTTAACGGACGAACTGAGAAAAAAATTAGCTTTACTTCCTGTTGGAAAAGAAGTTGTAATCAGCGCGTTGTGTAGAGACTTGTTAAACAACACAATCAGGATAAAACAAATACTCGTTAAGTAATTATTTTATGAGTATTTCAACTCTCCTGTTCGCTTCTTTTTGATCGTCATCTACAGGTTGTTTGAAAACGGGTTTTTCAAATCCAAAACCGACAGCTGTAAGTCGATTTTTAGAAACACCTTCGCTAACTAAATATTTTAAAATTTGTTTTGCTCGACGTGAGGATAATTTTTTAGAGGATCTTTTAGACCCGTCCAAATTCACATGTCCTTGAATTTCAATAGTAACAGTAGGGTTTAACACCATAAAATCACGCAATCTTCGTAATTTAGGCAGAGACTCGTCTAAGATAACCTCACTCCCAGCCTGAAAATAAATTTTATCCAATTTAGCAACAGTTCCTCGCTTAATTTTTTTGAGATAAACAGTGTCTTTTGTGTTTGTTTTACCATCTGTTTTAAAGTAGTGGTTTTCAAAATCTTTCGATAAATACCCTTCAGCATCAACTTTAATAACTCCGTTTTTCACGCTACGTGAAATATTCATAAAAAGATCACTTGCGAGGTATGTGCCATCCAAATCAGATGAGGACGAAATAACAATTCTAGACGATATAGGTTTTTTTGTTTCTTGATCAAGAACATGAATGGAATAGACAGGTTTAGTTTTATCGTAGACAAGGTTCAATCTCAAGGTGTCTAAAATCTCATCACCTTTAATGTCAATTGCTTGAAATTCAACTTGAAGGGATATGTTGCTTTCGTCCTTATCCTTAGAAAAATACACAATAGTATATGAATATCCTTTTTCAACATCAATTTGGGCGTTTTCAAGCTCTCTACAATTAGTGTTTGGTTTTATAAAAACAGGCACAGCTTTTTTCTCCTCAATTTCCTTACAAGAAACATTAATATTCGTTCTAACCACAACTAAATCAAATGTGTCTAAATAAATTCTACACGACAGGTTGAGCTTTCCGGTCCGAACAGGTTCAAATAGAAACCATACATTGTTTTTTGAAACATTGGGTTTTTCTAAATATGAACAAATATTAGTTTTTTCAACACCTTTAGCTCCAGTAAAGGGAATATTCAACTCTTGACCCTCTATAATTTTAATAGCACCATTACATGTATTTCTACCCATCGATTGTTGGGCTATACCAACCGACCAAGACAACAATAATATGAGGAACAATCCTTTCAACACCTAGTTTAACGAATTAGTAGATTTTTAGTTTCATGTCTGCGTTCATCAAACAACGAACCACGATGTTTTTTTCTTGAATGTAAATATTCTTCACGCCAAAACGTGTTATTTTACCGGATAATTTAATACCCTCATAAAGTTCTTGGTTTAAGTTATTGCTAACAGACTTTTCAATTTCAGTAATGTAAGGCGTAAAATCAAAAGAGCTGTTTTTTTGAAGAAACGAAAGTATTTTATCTGAATACAACCACTTAGCGGAATTTAACAAAACACTTTTTGTAGAAATTGTATATGAAAGAGATTCAATTTTCAACTGTTGAGAAACAGAATCTATTTTAGGAACCCCCTTAAAATAAAGAACACCTTGTTTGTATCCAGAAAACACGACTCTTAATCCTAGTGTGTCTAAGGAAACTTGAAACAATGATGCGCTGTCGACAACGAATTTTTTTCGCTCTATTTCAATGGGCGAGTTTTTCAAAGATTTCCTTACTAAGCTATTTAAACTATCGTAACTAGCAATAACATCTACAAACAACCCAAAAGAATCAGCAGCTTTCTTCTCTGTTGCCAAGGGAAGCGTTGATTTTTTATTAGCTGAAGATTTATAATTAAGAACTGTTGGACTAAAAGTGAGATGAAGGTTTGTGCTAGCTCGTTGATCATTAAATGTTATTTTATCAAAAGAAACGCTTTTTGGTTGTAGGTATAAAAAACCAAAATTATAAAGAGGTATTGGGTCTTGTAATTTGTCCCACGCAGAAATTAGTTGTGGACGTATCGAAACAGCTGAAATTTGTTGATTAATGTCTTTTTCTTGTTTAATTAGTTCTGTTGTAATGGTGCTTTCAATCTCTTTTGTTACGTTAATCTTCATAAAACTGAACTGACACGGATCTAAAAGTTTTACACTTTTTAATTTTGTGTCTGCTACAAGTTGGTAACTTTTGTTTAATTGAATATTGGATTGGAATTGCGTGAATAATTGTCTTCTTGGCTCTCCGTTTGACCCACAACTTCCGTAAACCCGAGGAATCACACACCGTTCGTCTCCAAACAAATTATGACAACTCGGACAATAATTAACATCAAGTCCAAGACCGCCAGACACCGAGAAAAACACAGTGTTTTCTTTAAATTCAAATGATATGGGTTTTCTTTCGAAAATATAGGAGTAACCAAGGCCCTCGCAAGGCTGATCAGACCCTTGAAATTTAAGCGGCACCTGCTTTTCAACCTCGTTTAAGCCTTCCTTAAGGTTAATATCAACAGGAATCGTAATACTTGAAACAAGAATCTTAGGGGGAGGAGCAACCTCTTTTACGGTAATAGGCGCCTCGGGACTTATACTTTTACAACCATACAGAAATAAAAAAAGGAAATAATAGAACTTCATTTTTTTCTTCGTTTCAACACGACCCTTTGTGAAAAGCTCGGCAAATAAGCATAAACCGTTGTACCATCTTGACTACTTGTTAACTGATTGTTCATTTTTTTACTTCCGCCAAACAAATTAAACTCCAATATTCCATTTCCCCGGTGAGATAAAATAGAATTAAAGTACATACTATCAAGAACATAGTGATCATAAAAACAATCATTTGAGAAAAGCATAGGAATTAAAATACCGCCTTCATCTAAGGTATAAGATCCGTTTATTCCTTTGCGAATGGAATAGTTTTTTTCAATTTTTCCAGACGGAGCGTTATACACCATTAAATAAGTCCATGAGCTATCGTTTTCTATGGGTTTAATAGAAAGCGACACATCGATTATTTGTTCTGAACCCCCACCTGCTACTTTCATTTTCCCATAAAATGTTCCTAACCAATCTTCTGGAAAAGATTGAGCAAAGGAAAAAACAGGAAAACCAATAAGAAATAAAACAAAAGTTTTCATATGTGTTTTAATTGTTTTTTAACGGTCAAATGGAATCGCAAAAATAGATTTATTCATGAGAGTTTGTACGGAAAACCACTTTCTGCTTATTTCGTAAAAACAAAAAAGGCCTCTAGGGCCTTTTGTTAATTCATTTTGTTTTTTAATCCCTCGTTAAGCGCATCAAGAAATTCTTCTGTATAAACGTAATGTTCTCCATGGCTCACCTTATTTCCATGTATACAAACCGCGAGGTCTTTTGTCATAATACCAGACTCAACGGTTTCAATACATACTGTTTCTAAGGTATTACAAAAATCGATTAATTCCTGGTTGTTGTCAAGTTTTCCCCTGAAGGCTAAGCCCCTAGTCCAAGCAAAAATTGAAGCAATGGGGTTTGTAGATGTTTTTTTACCTGCCTGATGGTCTCGGTAGTGTCTAGTAACCGTTCCGTGCGCTGCTTCAGACTCCATAATTTCTCCATCTGGTGTAATTAACACTGATGTCATTAATCCTAGAGATCCAAATCCTTGTGCCACGGTATCTGACTGAACGTCGCCGTCGTAATTTTTACATGCCCAAACAAAGTTTCCGTTCCATTTTAATGCTGACGCCACCATGTCATCAATTAACCGGTGTTCGTATACAATGCCGGCTTCAATGAACCTTGCTTTAAACTCATTTTGGTAAATTTCTTCAAAAACATCTTTGAACCTGCCGTCGTATTTTTTAAGTATGGTGTTTTTGGTTGACAAATAAAGCGGCCACTTTTTTGATAATGCCATATTAAAACAGGATTGTGCAAATCCACGAATAGATTCGTCTGTGTTGTACATACTCATGGCAACACCATCACCCTTAAAATTGTATACTTCAAACGTTTGTGCTTCTCCACCATCTTCAGGGGTAAACGTCATGGTAAGCTTGCCCTTTCCTTTGAAAACAGCATCTGTTGCGCGGTATTGATCACCAAATGCATGTCGACCAACAATAATAGGAGCGGTCCAATTTGTAACTAACCGAGGCACATTACTCATGACTATAGGTTCTCTGAAAACAGTACCATCAAGAATATTCCTGATCGTTCCGTTCGGAGATTTCCACATGGATTTTAAATTAAACTCTTTTACCCGTGCTTCATCAGGTGTTATCGTTGCACACTTGATGCCAACCTTGTATTTTTTTATTGCTTCTGCGGCATCAACTGTTATTTGGTCGCTTGTTTCATCCCTTTTTTCGATACCTAAATCGTAGTATTTAATATCGAGTTCGAGGTAGGGAAGGATCAGTTTTTCTTTAATATAGCTCCAGATGATACGGGTCATTTCATCACCATCCAACTCCACTACGGGATTAATAACTTTTATCTTTGACATTTAAAAAATTTTAGACAAAAATAGTGTTTTTTTAGTTTTTCAAAACAGCACAAACTCGTGCCTCAAAGAAATTCTTAGTTTTGTTCAAGTCTTTAAAGCAAAAATGTATAATTACTTTTACGTTGGGTTAATTCTGCTTGCTTTTACTTCGTGTGGTCCAACAGAAAAAGCCACGGAAACGACACCTGAATCAGAAGGTAAGGGAGAAGTGAAAAATCAGCCTGTGTTTTTATTTGACTCAATCATTCATTATTCCATAGCAATAGGAGAAGACACACTTTGGGGAATTGAAAGAATTAAAGACAAAACAAAAGAACAGCGACGGTTAATAGAAATTGTCTTATACGAAAAACTTGACACGTTGTCAGACACAACGGTTTTAAATGACCTATCTAACCTAGGTTTTACGAAACACCATTTATCAAATGCAAAAACAGAAACCTTACGAAAGGTTTTTTATACTCAACACATGATAGAAGAGGAAAAGGCTGCTTGTGTACCAATTTTTCGTGACATACTGGTTTTTCGCTTAAATTCAAAAAGCACAGGTGTAATGAAACTGTGTTTCGATTGCCAACACCACACCTTAGATGGCGAACTGATTAACACGAAACAAATAACACAAAAAAGCTGGTTGTTATTAAGAGAGACGTTAAAACAATAGCCTAGTCTAAAGCTCCAATCATTTTTGAAGGATCAACATATAAGTCATACTCCTCATCTGTGACATGGCCCAGCCCAACAGCGGCTTCTTTTAACGTTGTTCCGTTTTTGTGCGCGTATTTGGCAATTTCTGCGGCCTTGTAATAACCTATTTTTGTGTTCAAAGCGGTTACTAACATTAAGGAGTTGTCCAAATGCTTTTTAACTACAGGTAAATTTGCTTGAATACCAACAGCACAATTATCAGCAAAAGAAACACAAGCGTCACCCAATAATCGAGCAGATTGTAAAACGTTGTATGCGATTACAGGTTTAAACACGTTCAATTCAAAATGACCATTTGACCCGGCAACAGCAACCGTCATATCATTTCCCATTACCTGTGCACAAACCATTGTAAGTGCTTCCGGTTGAGTAGGGTTTACTTTTCCTGGCATAATTGAAGAACCCGGTTCGTTGTCTGGAATAACAATTTCTCCGATCCCGCACCTAGGCCCAGAAGACAACATACGAATGTCGTTGGCAATTTTCATTAAGGCAACAGCGGCGCGTTTTTGTGCTCCGGAAAGCTCTACCATAGCATCGTGGGCAGCAAGCGCCTCAAATTTATTTTTTGCTGTAATGAAAGGCAATCCCGTAAATTCAGCAATTTTCTGAGCAACAAGAACGTCATATCCCTTTGGGGTGTTTAGTCCTGTTCCCACAGCGGTGCCGCCTAAAGCGAGTTCAGTAACAGCTACAAGCGCATTGTTAATAGCGCGAATAGAGTTGTCAATCTGCGCAACATAGCCACTAAATTCCTGACCGAGGGTAAGTGGTGTAGCATCCATGAAATGCGTTCTCCCTGTTTTTACTACGTCTCTAAAAGCCACAACTTTTTCTTGTAATACATTTCGCAAGTGTTTTAAGCCAGGCAATGTGTTTTCAACGGTTATTTTGTAAGCGGCAATGTGCATTGCTGTTGGGTATGTGTCATTTGAAGATTGTGATTTGTTCACATCATCATTTGCGTTTAATGCCTTTTCGTCATCTAACAAACTTCCACCGCCCAATACATGACCTCTATTAGCGATGACCTCATTACAATTCATGTTAGATTGAGTTCCAGAACCTGTTTGCCAAACAACTAGCGGGAATTCTTGATCGTGCATTCCGGTTAATATTTCGTCACAAACTTTAGAAATCAACTCTTTTTTATCTGAATTCAATACGCCCAATTCAAAGTTTGCATGAGCGGCTGCTTTTTTTAAGTAAGCAAAAGCATGAACTATTTCCAAAGGCATGGAGCCTTCTGGACCGATTTTAAAGTTGTTTCGAGACCGTTCTGTTTGGGCCCCCCAATATTTATCAGCAGGCACTTTAACCTCGCCCATTGTGTCTTTTTCTATTCTAAAATTCATTTTTTGTGATTTATTCGTTTTTAATTTATAATTTTACCTTGTAAATCGTTGCAAAATTAATAAAGATGAGCACTTTTGGAATCGTATTGTTCTTTTTAATTGCCGGAATGGCATTTTGGTTATTATTTTTTCTATTAGGGTTTATTGTACCGTATTGGATTACGTTGGGAGTATTTGAACAGCTGCGACCAAAAAGAATTTTTGAAGAAAAAAACGAAAAGAAATAACTGAAGCGGCTTAGCCGCTTTTTTATTACGCAATAATTTGATCCAAGGTTTTTTCAATTCTACGACAGATATCATCAACAGGAAGGTCGTTATCATCTGTTCCAAATGGATCTTCAATTTCTTCTGCTAGCACTTCGATGCTCACTAAAACATAGAAGAAAAATACGGAAATAATAATAGAGTAATATCCAAACTGAACAACAAAAGCCAAGGGAAGTGTTATTACATAAAGAAAAATAAATTTTTTAAAAAACATGCTGTAAGAATAGGGAATAGGTGTGTTTTTAATTCTTTCGCAGCCGCCTAAGCTATCAACCATTTGCGCGAGATGTTTTTCAAGAGCTAAAAAAGTTTCCTCGGTAATAAGACCAGATTTTTTTTGAGACGCTAGTTTTTGTTGAATTTGTGTCATTACATACAATGGTGCATGTGTCGTATGTTCTAAGTTTAATGCAGTATAAGGAACGTCGCGAAGATGATCCCTCATGGCGTTTGTAAAATGTACAACTTGAGATTTATACCATTCAGCATCTGTTTTGGGCAGAGTCGCATTAATTTTAAGGATAAAATTTCGCGAGTCATTTACCACGGAACCCCATAATTTTCTGCCTTCCCACCACCTATCGTAGGCAGTATTTGTTCTAAAAATCAATAAGAGAGAAATCACAAAACCAAGTAATTGGTATACCGTTGGTAGCTTTTCAAACAACTCGGTGTGAAATAAGTTTTGCTCAGCATAAACCAAAAGAGCAGTAAGCAAACCTATATAAATGAGTTGTTTCCATAGAATTCTTAAGGTGTCGCTATGGCTTATTGAAAAAATTAAATTTATCCAGTTTTTTGGATTATATTGAATCATTCTAAATCTTATTTTGTTGTAGCTTCAAAAGTACTAAACCTCCTTCTTTTTCTTTAATTTCGTCAAAGAAAAAACAAGGAAATAATGGAGCTTACACCAGAAATACAAGATAGACTTGAAAAGTTAAACAACAAATACGGGGCTTTGGGGCAAGATTTGCTATCTTATTTAGACGGCCTTCTTTACGCAGATGTAACAACATATTGGGATTATATACAAATTGACACTTTATTAAGTCTGCAGAAACCAAAAACCAAATTTCCCGATGAAGTGGTCTTTATCATGTATCATCAAATTACAGAGCTGTATTTCAAATTAGCCTTACGGGAATTTGAGCAAATTGGACAAACAGTATCTTTAAATAAAGATTTTTTTATTGCCCGAGTAACTAGGATTAATCGCTATTTTGATGCTTTAACAAATAGTTTTGACATTATGGTAGATGGAATGGAGAAAGAGCAATTCTTGAAATTCCGGATGTCATTGCTTCCGGCAAGTGGTTTTCAATCGGCACAATACCGTGAAATAGAAATTTACAGTACAGATTTTATAAATTTAGTTGCAAAAGATAAAAGAGAAGCCTATGGTTCAGATTCTCAAGTAAGGGAAATGTTTGAAGAAATATATTGGAAATATGGCGCAACAGAAATAGAAACGCAGAAGAAAACGCTTACACTGACCCAATTTGAGGAAAAATATAAGGAATCATTTATTTTACTTGGTGAGAGATGTAAAAGTAAAAATTTATGGCAAGCGTATTTACGCTTGTCTAAAGAAGACCAAGAAGACCCATCCGTGAAAAATTGCTTAAAAGAAAACGACACCAATGTAAATATTAATTGGCCCCTTGTGCATTATAAATCGGCGGTTCGTTATCTAGCAAAAACAGACAGCGATGTTCCTGCCACTGGGGGCACAAACTGGCAAAAGTATTTACCTCCAAGGTTTCAAAAACGGATATTCTATCCAACATTATGGACTGAAAAAGAAAAGGAAGAGTGGGGTCGAAAATGGGTTGAAAAAGCGCTTAGTTAAGTTTGGGCACTTTTTTATAATATACAGAAGAAAAGTCTAATTGACCCTCCGTGTTTACTCTGAAATCGCGCATGTTTATATTGACAACAAAAACAAAGTCTTGAAGAAAAAGAGGGGTGACCAATGTGTTTTGAATTAAGAAACGATCACAAGTTTGTTGTTTTGATAACCTTTCATTTTGATTAACACTACGAAAAGTCTCAAGATATAAACGATCGTAAAATTCAGAGTTAAATGCTATTTGTTTAGCAAGCGAAGCCTTACTATAAAAGATGCTTAAATACGAATCTGGATCAGGATAATCTGCCACCCATCCATATTTTGCGATATGTATTTCTCCCGCTTTCCACATCTTGTTAAAATCCTCCTCGCTTCCCTTGACTAGGTTTACAACTAAACTAGTATTTTCTTCTATTTGAAGAATTAATGCCTCGACCCACCTCATGCCAAGTTCCGAGGTGTTTTTATTGACAAATAAGTTTATTTTTTCTCCTTTTTTAAAATCACTCCCCGCCTTTCTTTTTTCATAAAATGGTTTCTCTAATGAGTTATTTAGTGAATTAAAAAAACTTAAAGGCACAAACGCATTTTGTGTTGGTTCACCATCTCCTGCTAAAACATTTTCACACAAGGCTCTCGCATTTATTGCAGCGTTTATTTGCTCCCTATTTCTTTGATTATTAAAAGGCGGAAAACTTAGATTATAAACCAAAAAATTTAAATTCTTGTTTTTTATCTGATAAAACCTATGGGGTTGATTTTTACCGTTCATCGCATCATTTAGATTACCAAACAAGCTGTTTAATTTTTCTGAGCTTATGTTTTGAATCATATCTATTTTTTCCTCTTGAAACCAATCACGCTCATTAACAGAGTAGTAGGCCTCAACAGCGTCTAGAAAAGGGAGTTGGTTCCCGTGCTCATCACACTTCCAGTATGCATCATTTCGAACAATTCTGATTTTTTCCTCTGTGATTTTTTCCAACCTAAAGGCTCCGGTCCCCACAGGGTTTTTGAAAAAACCATCGTTGTTGTTTTGAAAATTCTCATAACTCAAAATAACGAGATTAGGGTGGCTCAACAATTGAGGAAATTGGGAGTATGGAAAAGTAAGGTAAACATCAATAATAAAATCATCGATGATTTTAGCGCCTGAAAATTTTTTTAGATCAATGTTGTTGGTTTTTGAATTATCATAAAATGTTTTTGCGCCTTTAATTTTATCTATTAATAAGTATGAGTAGCTGTTTTCTTTTGAAGCTGAACATAAAAAGGCCAAAGAAAACAGAACGTCCTTTGAATTCAAAGCCACACCCGAGCCATGAAAGCGAATGTTTTTTCTTAAGTATATACGAAAGGTCATTCCATGGTCCAACAATTCATATCTTTCAGCAAGATTGCCTGCAGATTTTTGAGCTTCGTCTGTAGTAAACAATGTTTCAAAGAGCTGTGAACTAAGCTGCTGTTCGTAGTAGCTATTAGAGGAATAAGGAAAAAGCCGCGAAGGTTTACTAGGAATAGACAGTTTAAAAACTCCTCCATACGATTTTCCCCCTTTTGCGATTTCCCCTGTGTTTTTGTTTGCAATCTCTGATTTACACGCACAGAAAGTAAGCAGAAAAGTTATGTTAAGCAGAACAAGCCGCGTCATTTTTTAATAAAGGATAAATAGCGCCTCTTCCCATTAATAGATATAATTAGTTGATATGCCCCACCAGCTAGTTGTCCCACATTAACCGCTGCTACATTCGCATAGGAGTTTAATTGTCTTCCCGCAGCGTCCATGATGACGACATTATCTACTTGTTTCGAAAAGAAAAGGACTGTTTCTGCTGGGTTTGGATATAGCAAAACACTTGTTAAATCAAATTCTTCAATTCCAACCTCTGTTTCAACAAAAACAGAATCAATAAATTGACAACCATTTGCATCAGTTACAACAACAGAATACCATCCACTATTGAGGTAAACCGCCAATGATTCCGTTTGAGAATTCAAATCATTCCATTCATACGAATAGGGAGCTGTTCCACCAGTTACAATAACTGTTGCGGTTCCATCTAAACTTATTATTTGAGGTGTTGAAGAAAGAGTAGCATCTAATGGTTGAGGTTCGTTAATCGTTACATTTGCAAATTGAGAAGTACAATTGTTCTCATCTGTAATATAAACAGCGTATACTCCTGCAGTTAAATTTGAATTGGAAGAACTAGTTATTTGTTGATTTATCCAATAGGTGTAATCACCCGTTCCACCTTGCCCTTGAATTAGAATTTCTCCGTTCGCGTCTCCATTGCATAATGCATTTGTAACAACCGTTGAAAGTAGCAATTCTGAAGGATGAGTAATTTCAAATTCAAGCGAATCAACACATCCTCTAGCATCAGAAACAATCACAGAGTAATTTCCTGCCAAGAGGCTATCCGTTACTTGTGTGCTTTCTCCATTGGACCAATTGTAAATAACAGGCTGATAATTGGAGCTCAATAAATCGATAGACCCTAAATTTTCACCAAAACAATTATTTTGAACAATTTGTGTATCAACTATAATTGGCAGAGGTTCAGGAATCCAAACAGAATCTGTAACAACGCAACCTCCTGGATGATTGATTACAATAGAATGCCAACCACTCGTTAAAGCATTGTTAGGCTTTGTTGTAACACCATTATCCCATAAGAATGTACACGTGCTAAATTGACACGGACAACCTGATGAATTAACTGTAGCCATTCCGTTTACACCATCAGGACAGGAGGGAGAAGCAACGCCACCAAAACTTATAACGTAAGGATCAGACAGTGCAAAAGAACGCGTTTCGTAGCAACCTAGTGCATCCGTTACCATTACGGAATAGTTGCCAACACTTAAATTACTTAGTGACGGGCCGGAACTTCCTGTTGTCCACAAGTAGGTGTGTGGGCCAGCCCCTGAATTTACAGACAAAGATATTGACCCGTTTGCAAGTCCATTACATGAAATTTGTGTAACTGCAGCGGTGGTAATTACACTTCCAAAACCACAATTCACAGGGTCCAAATTATAAACACCATCATTAGCTGTTCCTAAATAGCTTCCCCATGCAATTCCAGCATTTGGTATTGTGTTGTTTAATTCATCCCGATTTACATATATACCTTTCCAGCCTACAGGATTAACACTGTCTTTTTTAACGGCATATATGATATCAATTAAATTATCTCCATCCAAATCGGTTATTAACGGTGTTGAACCAAGATTAACTCCAGTTTTTGTGTTTCCAACTTGAGTAATTGTTCCACTGATAAAATTAATTTGTTGTAAACGATGTCTGTAAGTTCCGTTTTCCATATAGGTAACAGAAACAAGCCCTTCATCTCTGCCATTGTTGTCAAAGTCTAAGGCATTTGCAGAAACGTAATTGAAAGTCCCTAGACTATCTTGAAACACAATTTGACCTGTTGCCCCATTTATTAAAACTTGATAAAAATCAGAATAAGAAGGAGCAATTCCTTTAAATAAGATCGCTAAAACATCAGGAATGTTATCTCCGCCCACAAAATTACCAAGAACTGGTTCCGCACTTGATTCGGTATTTGGCAATTGTACCTGCCAGATGTTCCCAAAATTGGACCCTTTAATTTTTTTTATTCGACCACCAAAACCTTGAATTATAATGTCATAACTACCGTTTGCTGTTTTAGACAGGGCAGCAGGAGCAATAAAACCTTTATTAAGGTCTGAATCCAATTGAATGGAATTAGCTAATGAATTATTGTTTAACAAATCAGTAAGCGGACAAGCCCAAAAAGAACCACCGAGATTTTCTCCACCTGTTCCAAATAAAACCCAAGAGACACCATTTCCTTGAATATCTGCTACTAAAGGAGAACAATAGGTTTCTGCGCTATCCGGCACTACAGCTTTTGCTACTAGTTGACCATTTAGGGAGTTAATAACCATCAGATGTCCTGGTGGCCGATTTATTTGCCAATCCGGCGCTGCATGATCCCCTCCGTTTGTAACCAGCAAGTCAGCTATGCCATCCCCCGTCACGTCGTTTATGAATTGTGGATTATAAAAATTGTACAAGCCACTATCGGCTGGATTTACAGCATATGGAAAGTAATCCCAAATCAATTGACCACTAACACCATTTATCGCCAACAATTGTGCTTGGCGACCGGTAATAAAAACATCCTTAACACCGTCATTTGTTATATCATTAAAAATTGGACTTCCAAACACTTCATTTCTGCTCCCTCGTTTCCATAAAAGCGACCCATTCGCTCCGTTAAAAGCCATTACGCCATTATTACTCGCAAAACCATCTGTCCCCCCACCAATAACAATATCCTTAATGCCATCATTTGTTAAATCACAGGCCCTTGGAGAGGACAGTGTTGGAATGGAATCGGTAAAAGTCTGCCAAGATTGTGCATTTAGAATTGATAAAGCGCCAATAAAAACCAAAAAAAATAAGACGAAATTTTTCATTTTTATAAAATAAAAAAACCCCCTAGGGGGTTTAAATTTACTCGTTTCTTATTAAGTGAAAGAAGCCATGACCTTCTTTGAGAACACCAGAAATACCTTCTGCTTCATAACGATAGAAGTAAACACCTTCTTCAGCGCGATAACCATCCCATCCTGGATTAAAGTTTATTAGGTCTGTGCTGGTTTCATCAAATACGACATTACCCCAACGGTTTACAATTACAAGGCGAAGTTTTTTTAGGTTTTTCCATTCAAGGTAAAACAGCTCATTTGTGTTGTCATCATTTGGCGTGAACACGTTAGGAGCCTCTACAACCGGTTCTGGGAAGAAACAACTACCATCATCAACAGTTGCTAGCGGGTCGTAGTTTGTTGCGTTAGGGTCTGTACACCCACAAACAGTTGTTACTATCCCAATAACAGCAGTGTCACTACAGAAAACCCCTTGTTGAACAATTAATTGAATGGTATAACCTTGATTTTGTGTAGCATCTTCATACAGATGAGTTAAGACATTAAGGTCTGTAGTTGTTTGAGTATCCCCATCTCCAAATGACCAAATGTAAGCCGTTCCATTCTGACTATTGTTTGTTATGGTTACTTCGAGGGGCGCACAACCACTTAAAGGTGTAACGGAAAATGAAGCAACTGGTGGATCAAGTAAATCTACAAAAACACTATCGCTTACTGAACAAACATTGTCAGTCACAGTAAAATAATACCAACCAGACGGAATATTTTCCCAAACTGATGCGTCTATAAAATTAGGGTTGTTAGCCCCTGGACCAGTCCAGTTGTATGAAGGAATACCTGTTGTGCCCGTTGCTAATCCCCAAACCACGCCCGTTGGTTGACAGCTTGAAGGAACAGTACCCATTGTGTCAATTGCTAATGTTTGGTTCATGGTTAGAGCAACAGTGTCTGTTGCAGAAAAATTACAATTATCTGTCGCTGTCACTAAGAAGTATACAGTTCCATTTTGATAGATAGAGCCTGAAATTGTATCTCCCGTTCCAATAGGGTTTCCGCCCACGTCGGTCCAAGCATAAGTGTAAGGAGCATAGCCTCCAGAAGCAGAAGCAAACAACGGAATATTATCTGTTGCACACAAAACAGTAGGGTCATTTTCTGTTATATTGATAATTGGCCCCTCTCCAATATAAATGGTTCCTTGAGAGAAGATTGTATCATTACAAGGATTGATAATTTCAACAGTAATAATAACAGATTCAAAGCCTTCTGTTATACCATCTTGAGTTGGCGTTAAATTAATCACAACGGAGTCTTCTCCAGGAAGAAAAATAATAGTATCCGGCAGAAAATTGAAATCTACCCCCTCAATAGCGTCACCAGTAATTGTATAATTTATCATTAACGTATCATCAAGCTGTCCTGCTGGACGAGTAAAAATAAAATTAGCATCCGTACACCCTTCCACAATGGTTGTGTCACCGGAGACTGTTGCGACAGTTACTGCTACAGCATCTGAAGCAAAACTTCCGGCCTCTAAGAATACACCGGAGTCATAGGATTGATCTCCAACATTTGATATAGCAAGCTTAATATGATACGTTTGATTACATTGAACAGTTGCGGCCGCGGTAAGCACAACAGTTGTTCCATCGTATTGGATGGCAGTACCGTAAGTAGAACCATTATCGTTGAACACGTAATATGCTGTATTTGAAGCATCTCCAACATTGTTAATGGTAACTGGAGTTCCTCCTGGGATAACAGCTACGTTAGCCCCGCCAGCAGGGTAACCCGCAAGGTTGTAGGGGCCTGAAATCCCTGGTCCCCACAAAAACAAACCGAAAGCATCATTGAATGTTGAAGGAGAAAACTCTGGATACTCATCTGAACCAAAAATATAACGAAAACTCATGGTGTCTCCAGATGGAATAAAATCAAACTCTAAAACTACCCCATTAGTTACAGTTCCATTAGCAATAGCGTTCAAGTGTGGGTCGGAGGACACATTCGTGGTTGGTGGATTATTTGTGGTAGATGATGTTGCGTTGTTCGGACCTTGTGCCCCGCTACCTAAACCGGTGGTTAAAAGTAAACCAGCATTAAACGGAAATGCTGCGTTCGTGTTTGTAAATGACGTAACATTGCTCACAGGTGTGTTAGAAAGGGCAGGACTTCCATTTATCGTTATATTAAATGCCTGAACACCAAAGCCCAATAATACGTTGTTGACCAATTGAGTTGGTGTTTGTGTGTTATTAACAAGAATGCTCTGAGCAAAACCTTGTGTAACAAACAAGAATCCAAGGAACGTGAAATAAATTATTTTTTTCAAAGTATAATGTTTAGTGTTAAAATGACGCCACAATTTTTTAAAAAGTTGCATTACAAAATTAATGTTTTGTTTTCATATCAGAAAATGATTACTTTTTCGCAACTTTGAAGCGATAATAATCCATTCAAATATGACCAACACACAACATTTTATTGCGAATGAACACGACAGATTTCTCAAAGAACTTCTTGCTCTACTTCGTATCCCCTCAGTATCAGCTGACCCGAGGTATAAAAACGACGTAACTGATTGCGCAAATCATATCTCAAGGCACTTGCTGTCAATTGGCTTGGACAATGTTGAAATTTGTCCTACAAAAGGGCATCCATTAGTGTATGGGGAGAAAATCTTAAATAATCAATTACCTACTATTTTGGTATATGGTCACTATGATGTTCAACCTGCTGACCCATTAGATTTATGGCATTCTCCCCCATTTGAACCAGTAATTAAAGAGACAGAAATTCATCCAGCCGGAGCCGTGTTTGCAAGAGGTGCGTGCGACGACAAAGGGCAAATGTTCATGCACGTCAAGGCTGTTGAAGCTATGTTGGCAACGAATGAATTACCCTGCAATGTGAAATTCATGATCGAAGGCGAAGAGGAAATAGGAAGTGAGAATCTGGCAGAATTTGTAAAAAACAATAAGGAGAAGTTAAAAGCCGATATTATTCTCGTGTCTGACACAGGAATGTTAGCAAATGACGTTCCTTCTATCACAACAGGCCTAAGAGGGTTGAGCTATGTCGAAGTAGAAGTTACCGGGCCGAATAGAGACTTACATTCGGGTCTTTATGGGGGTTGTGTGGCCAATCCAATTAATGTTTTGGCCAAGATGATAGCTTCACTACATGACGATATGGGTAAAATTACGATACCAGGATTTTATGATAAAGTGGTTGAGTTATCTGATGAAGAGCGTTCCGAAATGGCAAAAGCGCCATTTTCACATGAAAAATACTGTCAAGCGC
>JACCDK011816421.1_pt1 | contig 35958 bp, 34 predicted proteins | sample 7445871 | NCBI WGS metagenome assembly JACCDK01 (sample SAMN15323436, study PRJNA562643) | freshwater metagenome | isolation source: river surface water | place: USA:Blue River Watershed | collected 2017-08-15 | reverse complement strand
GTATCATCTAGTGATCCTCTATCAATACATGTATTGGCGCCAATTTCAACGTTATCTCCAATTGATACTCCACCAATTTGCTTGATTTTTATTAAACCCGAAGCACTTGGTGCAAACCCAAATCCATCTTGTCCTATGCATGCACCGCTATGTATGATGGTGTTTTGTCCAATAGATGCATACTGTATTTTTACGCCGCTGCTTATTTTTCCTCCTCTTCCAATCTTCACACCACTTCCTATATAACACCCATGACCTATAGTCACATCATCTCCTATTTCAGCAAAATCCTCAATCACTGAGTGATGGCCTATTGCCACATTTTTGCCAAGTACCGCATTTTTTGAAATAAAATTGCTGCATGGATCGCTATATGCTCTTTTTTCATCGCTTTCATACATAAAATCAACTAATTTTGCATAAGCGATATAAACATCTGGAACAATTACCGCCTCAACAGAGCTTGGGACATATGCTGCAAAGTCACTTGAAGTGAGGCAAGCACCAGCTTGTGTGTTGGCTAAATTCGCTTTTTGTTTGCCTGCATTGATAAATGTAACATCAGAAATGCCAGCGCTTTTTAATGAGGCAACGCCCATGTAATTGCGCCCATAATTTGTGTTGCATTTACCATCTACAATTAAGCATATCTGTTCTATAGTCATTGATTTTAAAGGAATAAAATATTTTTTTAACATAAATCAACTCAAAGATTTTTTTAAAATTTCATTGACGGAAGTAGGATTTGCCTTGCCTTGTGAAAGCTTCATCACTTGTCCAACAAAAAAGCCAAACAATTTATCTTTACCGCTTTTGTATTCTGCTACTTTATCCAAATTTTCACTAATGACCTTGGCAACTATTTCGTTTATTAAAGAATCATCATTTACTTGTACTAAAGAATATTTTTCAATAACTTCTTTTGCATTTAAGCCTTCTGAAAACATGATGTCAAAAACTTGTTTTGCTATTTTGCCAGAGATTGTGTTATCTTGTATCAATGCAATCATCTCAGACAATTTCTTTGGCGATATTGGACTGCTTGCTATGTCAATCATGCTTTTGTTTAATCTTGCAAATAATTCACCAGCAATCCAATTAGATGCAAGTTTAGCATCGCAATGCTGAATAGTTTCTTCAAAAAATGCGGAAACGCTTTTTTCTGCGACCAAAACAGATGCATCATAATGCGATAGTCCCAAATCTGAAATATATCTCTTTACTTTTTCATCTGGCAATTCTGGCATTTGTGATTGTATGCTTTTGATATAATCTTCGGTTAAGATTAATTCTCCTAGATCTGGTTCTGGAAAATACCTGTAGTCTTGTACATCTTCTTTAGACCTCATGCTCCTTGTTTCATTTGTAGTTGCATCAAAAAGCCTGGTTTCTTGGAGCACATGGGATCCGGATTCTATTAAATCTATTTGTCTTCTGACTTCATAATCAATTGCTTTTACAACATTTTTAATGGAATTTACATTTTTTATCTCAACTCTGGTGCCAAATTTGGGATTACCCACTCTTCTTACAGAGACGTTTGCATCGCATCGTAATGAACCCTTTTCCATGTCTCCATCACAAGTTTCAAGACATCTTAAAATAGAGCGTAATTTTTTAATGTATTGCCCCGCCTCAAAGCTGCTTCTAATATCTGGCTCTGATACTATTTCCATTAATGCTACGCCGGCTCTGTTTAAGTCTATAAAAGTTTCTGTTTGACTTTGATCATGCAGACTTTTTCCTGCATCTTGCTCTATGTGAATTCTAGTAATGCCTATTTTTTTAGAAGAGGCATCTTCTAAATCTATGTTAATATATCCATTTTCTACTATAGGATTATAAAATTGTGTGATTTGATACCCAGTAGGTAAATCAGCATAGAAGTAATTTTTGCGATCAAACGTGCTATGCAGATTGATTTTTGCATTAAGGCCGATACCAGTTTTAACAGCTTGCAGCACAGCATGCTTGTTGAGTCTGGGCAACATTCCAGGAAACCCTGCGTCTATAAATGATACCTGTGAGTTAGGCTGGCTCCCAAAAGCAGTGCTTTCAGATGAGAAGAGTTTTGACTTTGTTATGATTTGAGCATGAGTTTCAAGGCCTATGACGACCTCCCAATTTCCACTATTTCCTTTTATTATGTTGTCCATAATTATTGTACCTTCAGCAAATGAGCAAAATTTATAAGTAGTTTTATCATCTTTTTTGAACGAGCGCCATAAGATATTTTGTTTGTCATCAAAAAAATCTGTGAAGACAGGTTCTAAGAATATCTTTTGATAATTTGCTCTGACAAACTATCCATGTAATTGCATATTTGTCCAATTGTTTGGGCAAAATTTGCCTGAAGGCGAGATATTTCAGATTTTAAATCTTCTACCTCTTGATTTGGATAAAAAGAATTAATATTGGCATTTAGAGCTTCTTCAATCTTGTCTTCCAGCAAAATACCTGTAATAACTGCAATCTTGATGTCAGAGACTGCTTTATCAAAAGAAGCCGCAACCTCGTTTGCTCTTGCTTCATAACGCATGGAAAGATCATACAGCCTATCAGCATCATCTGATTGCAAACCAAACTCAACACTTCTGAATTTTACTTTTACTTCTGTCATCATGCTACCATATTTTTTAATTGCTCAAGACTTGTGTTGATGTCAGATGTCTCATCTTTCACTGCCACATCTGATGGGCTCTCTTTCTTTTTGCGATTAGGTGATTTTATAATATCTCCTTGTAAGGATTGTAATTTTTTAATCTCAGCCCTAAGAGCAATAATCTCAGTTCGTAGTCTTGTGTTTTCAGATTCAACATTGCAAAGTGCAGCTTGCACAACTCTTTCTAATTTTTGCAATGACTTCTCAAATCTCTCTTGCATATCAAGCAACCAAATATTAGTTATTATTAATCAAATTACACATACACTATACAGCAAAATAATTTTAAATTCAACCCTTGCTTTTGAATCTCTGATGTTATAAATTGTCAGTGTTTAGAATTTTTTGTGACTTGGTATGAAGTTTATATATTGCACTTTTTTTTTAATTGCAGGGATATGTTTTAATGCAAATGCTGCTTTAAAAATAGATATTACTCAGGGTAAAGTTGAGCCTATGCCAATTGCAATATCAGATTTTTATAATGCAACTGGTCAAAAAGATGATATTGGAGATAAAATAAGGCAAGTTATCCAAAATGATTTAGAGTCATCTGCTTTGTTCAAAAGCATTAATCAAGGTGCATTTTTAGAGAGAGTTTTAATAGATTCTATACCTACATTTTCTAATTGGCGTAAAATTAATGCAGTTGCTCTTACAACTGGTAAGATAATCAAAAACGCAGATAATATAACCGTAGAGTTTAGATTGTGGGATACTACATCGGAATCGCAGATAGAAGGCACATCTTTCACATTAACATCTGCCTCATATAGGAGAGTTGGGCACAAAATTGCAGACCATATATACAAGCGTTTAACTGGTGAAGATGGGTATTTTGACACAAGAGTAGTCTTTATATCAGAGTCTGGTAGAATGGATAAAAGAATCAAGAAGCTTGCGATTATGGATTCTGATGGAGCAAACTATAAGGAGCTAACAGATGGCAGGGATCTTGTGCTGACTCCAAGATTTGACCCCCAGTCTCAAAGGGTTATTTATATGTCTTACAAAAAAAGAGTGCCTCATGTGTATCTTTTAGAGCTGCAAAGCGGCCAACAAAGACTGATTGGAAATTTTTCTGGCATGTCTTTTGCGCCAAGATTTTCACCAGATGGTGGTAAGGCTATTTTTTCTGTGGCCCAAAATGGTGCAACAAATATACATGAAATTGACTTGAATTTTGGTGGCACAAGGCAATTAACAAACACACCATCTGTAATCAATACATCGCCTAGCTATTCACCAGATGGTTCGAAAATAGTTTTTAACTCTGACAGAGGTGGTAAGCCGCAACTCTATATTATGGACTCAAGTGGTCAGGATGTAAAAAGGATTAGCTTTGGTGATGGCAGCTATAATGCACCCGCATGGTCTCCAAGAGGTGATTTTATTGCATTTACTAAATCAAAGGGGGGGCAGTTTTATATAGGCGTAATGCGTCCAGATGGCTCCGGTGAACGCTTACTTACCACATCTTGGATGGATGAGGGGCCAACATGGTCACCAAATGGTAGAGTCATTATGTTTTCAAGGCAAACACGAGGTGCTGGTTATAAAATTTTTGCTGTAGATGTCACTGGTTATAATGAGCGCGTCATCTCCACACCATTTGACGCATCTGATCCTGCATGGTCACCATTGCTAGATTAAAAATATGATGATATTGCTAGAGATTAAAAGGGTAGCGATTTCTTTGTACAGCAAAATAAGAAGTGCGAGACTTCTTATTGCAATTGTTATAGTTGTGTTTTTGATATTGCTAAATAATAATCAGACTGTTTCAAAGCAACTGAGTATATTTTCAGTAAATATTAACTCTTTAATATTGTATACATTATCTTCGCCAAAGAAATTGATAGATTTTTTGAATGAATATTTAGGAATTACTGTAAATATTCAGTTATTAGAGCTGCAAGAAGAAAATATGATGCTAAAAGAAGAGATTATGAGCTTAAAGTTAGAGAATTTAGAGTTAAAAAGTTTGTCCTCACAGCTTGGATTTAATAAACAGAAGTTCAGCGCACTATATTCAACAAGGGTCATGCGAGGATCTCTTAGTATGCTAGATAAGTCTCTTATAATACAAATGGGTTTTATGGATGGGATTACAAATCAATCTTATATTACATCTGCATATGGGCTTATTGGCAAGGTTTCTGATGTAGGGCTTTATTCTTCAAAAATTAAGGTAATTACGACTCCTCATCATAAAACACCTGCTATATCATCGGCATCTAGGCAAAAAATGGTTTTGATAGGCAGCAAACAAAACAATGATGTAATGGAGATAGTATACTGTAATAACCAAGCGGCTTTGCAAGATGCTGAGGTTGTCATTACATCAGGAGACGGGGGTGTGTATCCATATGGTATACCGGTTGGTGTGATTAAGCATAGTGATGAGAAAATTTTAGTTTTGCCGCTTTTTGATATATATAATATAGAATTTGTGAGAGTGAGTAAATGAGTTTATATATAGGTAGTGACCATGCTGGTTACAATTTAAAAGAGCAGATGTGTGGGTTTTTTGCCTCTAATGATATACATTTTCAAGATATAGGCGCCCATAGCGAGCAAAGTTGTCACTATCCTGATGTTGCATTTATGATGGGTGAGTTGTTTAAAGATAACCAAGACACTGGGATATTGATATGCGCAAGTGGTCTTGGGATGAGCATTGGTATAAACAGATTTCATCAAATGCGTGGTGCTTTGTGCAGGAATTGTGTTGACGCAGATCTTGCAAGGAGACATAATAACGCCAATGTTCTAGTGTTAGGAAGCCTTTTTACTGCATTTGAAGATGCAATTGATATATATAACATTTTTTCTAAGACGCACTTTGAAAAAGGCAGGCATTTAATTAGGGTAGAAAAATTAAATATGGGGTGGCAAAATGAATAAAGATATACAAGACGTAGATGAGATTATAGCGCAGCTTATTAGCGCAGAAGGCAATAGGCAGCAGAATTGTATCGAGCTGATAGCATCTGAAAATTTCACATCAAGAGCAGTGATGAACGCACAAGGTTCAATTCTGACTAATAAATACGCAGAAGGCTATCCAGATGCTAGGTATTACGGCGGATGTCATGTTGTGGATAAAATAGAAAAAATTGCAATAGATAGGGTGAAAAAATTGTTTAGCGTTTCTTATGCAAATGTTCAGCCACATTCTGGATCGCAGGCAAATCAAGCAGTTTTTGCCGCTTTACTGAGTCCGTATGATACTATACTTGGGATGTCACTAGATGCAGGTGGTCACCTGACGCATGGTTCAAAAGTTAATTTATCTGGTAAGTGGTTTAATGCTGCATCTTACGGTGTTGATAAGGAAACTGGGATGATAAATTTAGAGGATGTCAGAAATATTGCGCTAAATGTTATGCCGAAGCTTATCATTGCAGGTGGCTCTGCATATTCTAGGATGATAGATTTTTCTAGATTTGCATCAATTGCTAAGGAGGTAGGCGCTTATCTGATGGTAGATATGGCGCATTTTGCTGGACTTGTTGCAGGTGGTGTGATTGATAATCCTTGTAATTATGCTGACGTTATAACATCTACAACACATAAAACGCTAAGAGGGCCAAGAGGTGGTATTATACTGACTAACAACAAAGAGATTGCAGATAAAATAGATAAGGCTGTGTTTCCAGGTGTGCAAGGAGGTCCATTGATGCATGTCATTGCTGCAAAAGCTGTGGCATTTCTTGAGGCTTTGCAGCCAAGTTTTTCTCAGTATTGCAAACAAATATTATTGAATGCTAAAGCTTTAAGCAATCAAATTACTCAAAGGGGTTATAGGGTATTTACAGGTGGTACTGATAATCATTTAGTATTACTAGATTTAAGATGTAAAAATCTCACTGGCAAGGATGTTCAGTATTGCCTAGGTGATGTTGGGATTACTTGTAATAAAAACTCCATCCCATTTGATACTCAAAAGCCAAGCATCACTTCTGGTATAAGGGTTGGGACGGCTGCTGGGACAACGCGTGGATTTAAAGAAGAAGAATTTCTGGAAATAGGAAATATGATATGTGATGTATTAGATTCTATGCTTGCTGGGAATAGACTTATTCGGGAACTCGCTTCTGGTAGTAACATGCAAGGAATAGCACAGAACCGCAGCGTACTTAATGTACGTGAGGATTCGAGCACCGGAACGACGCTGCAGGTTCCAGCAGAAGTAGAGCTCCCGAAGAAGTCTAATACAGAGTATGGGAATGTAAGAGAGAGAGTTGCAGCTCTCTGCCATAAATTTCCAATATACCAAGATACTATATGACGAAGAAGGTTGGAATTATAGGCGGTGGACCAGTTGGGATGTTTGCATCATTTGAGCTTGGTGTGCTGGGTATGCAAAGTATCATCATAGATGCTTTACCGCATTTAGGTGGGCAGTGTATGGCTCTTTATCCGCAAAAGCCAATATATGATATACCAGGATTTCATAAGATTACTGGTATGGAGCTTATTTTTAATTTGCAGAAGCAAATTGAGATTTTTAAGCCAGATTTGATGCTGAATGCTGCAGTAGATAGGCTTAGTTATGGCGATAATGCAGTGCTCATAACATTAAAAGACTCAAGAGTTATAACTGTAGATGCTGTTATTATTGCATCAGGCGGAGGTTTGTTAAAGCCTAATAAACCTGCTGTTAATGATATCGAGCAATTTGAAGATAGTAGTGTCATTTATTCAATCAAAGACAAAGACATTTTTAAAGGCAAGTCTGTAGTGATTGCAGGCGGTGGTGATTCAGCCTTGGACTGGGTAATTGAGCTGTCAGATATTGCGCAAAGTGTTGCACTGATACATAGACGGTCTGAGTTTAAAGGTGCTGATTATTCTGTGAAATTGCTAAGTGAATTGATAAAGAATGCAAGAGTAAAATTATTTGCTCCATATACTCTTGATTCTATACTTCATAATAATAAAGATTTTATTGGTGTGTCAATTAGGTGTATCGACACTAATGAGTGTTTGGAAATAAAATGTGATTATCTTTTACCATTTTTTGGGCTGAAATCAGATAGTCAAATGTTAAAAGGTTTTGGTGTTGCATGCTCAGAAGATAGTAAAATTCTTGTAGAATACAGTACGATGCAAACGAGTGTGCCAAAGGTTTTTGCAATAGGAGATATAGCATATTATAATGGCAAGCTGAAGCTTATCCTATCTGGGTTTTCAGAAGCAGCAATAGCAGCGCATGCAATTTATAAAGAGTTGTATAATCCAAAAGATGTTAAATTTCAAATCAAACATTCAACATCTAATAAGGTGTTTGTAGGATGTGCATGAGAAATATTTTGAAATATTTTTTTCTTTGTGCAGAATTAGCTTGGCAAACACTTTAAACTATGCTTAAATGGTTAAGCTTTTTAAGCAAGTAGCGGGTGTAGCTCAATGGTAGAGTCCCAGCCTTCCAAGCTGGCTGCGTCGGTTCGATTCCGATCACCCGCTCCAAACTTGGGAACGTGTCTTCATGATGTTATTATCTTGTTTATTGATAATAAAGTAAATGATAGTGCACTGTTAGCATAAATAAAAATAGAAATGGAGAGGATATGAAAGAGAAATTTGAAAGAAATAAGCCTCATGTTAACGTGGGTACAATAGGGCACGTTGATCATGGTAAAACAACTTTAACAGCTGCTTTAAGTAAGTGGTTTGGCAAGATTTTTGTTGATTATGGTAAAATTGATAAAGCGCCTGAAGAGCAAGCAAGGGGTATTACAATTAATACAGCGCATATTGAGTATGAGACTGATCAGAGGCACTATGGCCATGTGGATTGTCCTGGACATGCCGACTATGTGAAGAACATGATTACAGGTGCAGCTCAGATGGATGGAGCGATACTTGTTGTATCTGCTGCTGATGGTCCTATGCCACAAACAAGAGAGCATATATTGCTTGCTAAGCAGGTGGGTGTGCCAAGACTTGTTGTGTTCTTAAACAAAATTGACATGGTTGAGGATATGGATCTTGTTGAGATTGTTGAGATGGAAATCATGGAGTTGTTGACAAAGTATGGTTTTGATGGAGAAAACACACCAATTATCAGAGGGAGTGCTCTTGGTGCGTTGGAAGGCAAGGATGCTGGTGTTGAATCTGTCAAAAACCTTATGAAAGCTGTTGATGAATATATTGAAACCCCAGTAAGAGATGAAGACCAACCTTTCTTGATGGCTGTAGAGGATGTGTTCTCTATTACAGGCAGGGGTACAGTATGTACAGGCAGAATTGAAAGAGGTATCATTAAAGTAGGTGATGAAGTTGAAATAGTTGGCCTGAGAGATACTAAAAAGAGTGTTTGCACAGGAATTGAGATGTTTAGAAAATCTCTAGACCAAGGTCAAGCTGGTGATAATGCTGGTATATTACTGCGTGGTATTACTAAAGATGATATAGAAAGAGGGCAAGTATTAGTGAAGCCTGGAACTCTTAAGCCGTATAAGAAGTTCAAAGCTGAGGTTTACATACTGTCTCAAAAAGAAGGTGGTAGACATACTCCTTTCTTTAGCAATTATCGTCCGCAGTTTTACTTTAGGACAACAGATGTTACTGGTTCTATAGCACTTCCTGAAGGTGTTGAGATGGTAATGCCTGGTGATAATACAACATTTCTTGTTGAATTAATGGCACCTGTTGCGATGGAGAAGGGGCTGAAATTCGCTATCCGTGAGGGTGGCAGAACTGTTGGTGCTGGTGTTATTTCTGAAATTGTTGAGTAAGAAGATATCAAGCATTTTAATTTGAGCATTGGATTTAATGTAACAAAACTTACATTAAATCTCTTGCATACTCAATAAATGAGTGAGAAGTTTTTAGGAAAAATAGACTTCTTCTGAAACTATACCCAAAGCGTAATTAATGTACATGAGGATTTGAGCAACTCACACATTACCGTTTCTAGTGGAGTTTTCGAAGAAGTCTATTATAAATCAGATGATAAAGTTCAAGATGACTTTAAAAAAACTAAATAAATTGCTAAAAGAAAGGCAGTAGAACAAGGATTCCGTATAAATTAGGATACAAGTCTTTTTTAATGCGATTGCCCTGAGGGTAAGAGATTTTTTTTAGTGCACAACTTGACTTTGGTGTTTAAATATGTTACGATTTTGCAGTCTTGGTGATTTCACCCGGAATGCGTCAGCTATCGTGAGATGTGGAGTTGTGATTTATGAAGAAACTAAAAGCTGAACTTTTTTTTAAGGCTATGGATCAATTTGAACAAATTTTATTAACAAAAATTGTGCAGCCAGATATTCAACGAGATGCTGCGATACAGCGTTTTGAATTTACTTTTGAATTAGCATGGAAAGCTTTGAAAGATTTTTATTTTGACAAAGGTGTTGATTTAAATTCTCCAAAAGATGTGTTTCGACATGCTTTTGCTTCTGGTGATATTCATGATGAAAAAACTTGGTTAGAGATGTTGAGAGACAGAAATTTAACCTCTCACACCTATAATGAAATTTTGTCTTGCAATGTATTTTCTAATTTGCCCAAATATTTCAATGCTCTTAAATCGCTTCAACCACTTTTAAAAGATCAATAATGTCAACACCTTCTATTTTATCAGCAATACAAAAGCTACGTGCGCTTCTAATACGTCATGAGAAGATGAAGTGGCTTTGCATTGTTGCATTTGCAATGATGACATCGATGTTAGAAGTTATCACAGCTTCTGTGATTGTGATGCTTGCGCAGGTTTTAAATTCGCCAGAAGCAGGATTGAAATATTTGAATAACATTGGTTTTTCTGCTGATTTAACACCTGGACAAGTTGTTTTTTATATAGCAATTATTGTTGGAGCTGTTTACTTGATCAAAAATCTGATTGCAGCTGCTGAGGTATTTTTTCAAAATTTTTCCATTCAAAAAATGAATCACAATTTTAAACACAAACTCCTTCACAGATATGCAGAGTCGGATTATGGTTTTTATTTGACGAGAAACTCTTCTTTTGGAACACAAGTAGTAAGTGGCGATACAGAGATGATGTTTTCAAGTGGAATGGTTGCAGTAGCTACAATCATATCTGAGTGCGTCATCTTTTTTGCACTTATTGGGCTGATAATTTATATGGATCCATCTCTTGCGCTTGCTATCTTTGCAATTGTAGGAGTTGTTTCAATATGCATTGTTAAATGTGTTTTACCTAGGTTTTATGGCTTTGGTCAAGATCTTCAAGAAACAGCTCTTTATAGCGGTCAGAATCTCAGCCAATTCTTTCATTCTTTTAAAGAAATTATCCTATTAGGAAAAAGAGAGTCATTTATTGAAGCATATCAATGCCATGCGCGTAAAAAAGCTGATATTCAAGCTATTCAAACATCTTTGAATGCACTGCCGCGCCTTGTTATTGAGATTTTATTTGTTGGTCTGTTTGTGACTATCATTGCATATTTATGCTTAGAAACAGAAAATCCTATGCAGATGATAGGAGTACTAGGGGGATATCTCTATGCAGGTTTTCGCCTCATGCCTGGACTTAACAGAATTATAAGCCATCTGAATCTTTTTAAATCTGTTATCCCATCTATTGAAAGAGTGTATCAAGAATATATCATGGTTGATAACAAAGAAAATTATATTGATGTTAATGGCTTTGAATTTAATAACTATATAGAGATGAAAAATATATCTTTTAGATATCTCAACACAGAAAAAAATGCATTAGATAATATTGATCTACAAATTAACAAGGGAGAATGTATTGGTATAGTAGGAGAGACAGGTTCTGGAAAATCTACTTTGGTTGACGTCATTCTTGGTCTTTTGAAACCATCTCAAGGAGCAATTTTAGTGGATGGAAAATATCCTGTAAATTCCTATCAATGGCATCAAAAAATTGGTTATGTACCACAAAGCATATATTTAATAGATGATACTATTGAAAAAAACATTGCTTTTGGCGAAAATGCAATTGATTTGAAAAAACTCAGTGCAGCTATAGATGCAGCGCAGCTTAATAAATTTATTGATTATCTACCAAAAGGTGTAAAAACTGTTGTTGGCGAGGGTGGTATTCGTTTGTCAGGTGGAGAGCGCCAACGCATCGCCATCGCACGTGCTCTTTATCATTGCCCTGAAGTCCTGATATTTGACGAAGCTACGTCAGCTTTGGATAATGAGACCGAGAGAATGCTGATGCAAACTATTAACGCTGTGAGTCGTAACCGCACTGTTATTATGATCGCACACAGACTTACAACGCTAAAAGATTGTGATAAGATTGTTGTGATGGATAATGGCCAAATAAAAGAAGTGACTGATTATAATAATATAAACTTAATATGATAAAAATTGTAAAGTATTGATAATGAATTTTTCTATTGCAAATATTGCAGATATTTCAAAACAAGATTGGGATTCTTTTGTCCATGATAATCCATCATCATTTTTATGGCACACATATGATTTTATTACAGGCAAAAGTAGATGGGCTAATCATGTTAATGAAAGCTTTGCTGTGCTTGATAAGACGGATCAGATTGTTGGCATTTTTCCTCTTTACAAAATTTTCTTCAAACAATATAAGTTTTTTCACTCTTCATATTTAGACAATATTGGTGGATGGCTATGCAAAGATGATGCTTCTGTTTACACCAGAGCTTTGATCGAGGAATACGAAAGGAGGTTAAAGCAAAACAAACATATGTTTGCTAATATCAATTTTTCAACAGCTTCTCTTTTTTATAAAGAGGATCCATTTTTTTTACAGGGGCTTTCAAGCCATACTGCGCGTATTAGTGTTTTAGATCTGTCATTAGGGTTGGATGTTATTTGGTCTAAGATAAGAAAAGGTCACAAATCTGATATTAAAAAAGCCCAAAGAAATGGAGTGACTTTTAAAAAAGCACGTTCAAAAGATTTAGATGTGTATTATAAAATGCACCAATATGTATGTCAAAAATCATCTATTACACCTCATAGGAAGGAATATTTTGAATATATTTTCAATGTTGCAATTCCAAATAATCAAGCATTGATAGGGCTTGCATATCATGAAGGATCTGCGATTGCAGCTGTCAATTATGGTGTGTATAAAGACAAGGCTGTGTATTGGACTGGAGCCTGTGATGAAGTGGCTTATCAATTAGGTGCTAATCATTTCTTGCACTGGCAAATGATGCAGGATCTTTATAGTCAGGGAATAACATGTTTGGATATGGGGGAAGTATTTTTTAGGCATTCATCACATAAAATTCAAGGCATTGTTAATTTTAAACAGGGATTTGGTGGAATTTTACATCCATGTTTTAAATCTAAAATGGAGGTAAAATAATATGTCACTTAACACATATTCAAACAAAATGTATACATCTAATTTAATTTATAACGAGATAATTAATTCTTATGGGTTTGATGTTTTAACTCATTATTCTTCACGTCTTAAGCTTGAGATTCTTTTGAAATATATCCAAAAAAATTCTAAAGTTTTAGATGCTGGATGTGCTAATGGATTATTTAGTTTTGCCATTAGCACTTCATGTAATGAGGTGTTTGGCATAGATATAAACGAGCAGTTTTTAAATATTGCTCAAGAAAAATCTCAAACAAAACAGCTGGATAATCTCCATTTTCTTTTTGGTGATGTGGAAAACATCCCTTTTAAAGATGAAGAATTTGATTGTGTATTTTCTTATTCTTGCATTGTTCTTGTTGAAGATGCACGCAAAGCTCTAACAGAATGTATACGTGTTGTGAAACAAAATGGATATCTGATATTGGATATAACAGGGAGGCGTAACTTATCACACAATGTTTGGAAAAATTATTATATAAGTCATGGGCATCATAGCTTCAATGCTTTTTCTTATGAGGAGATAGAAAATTTTTGCACTTTAAATAATCTCAAGATCGTAAATTCCCATTCTCTAGGGGTTTTAGATCAGTGGAAATATCTACCATTTATTTCACGATTTGCAACTAATTTGTCGTGGATAGATAAAATACTGCATGCCAAATCCTTTGATTTGGATTATGCTGTGTCAAACTTACCTTTTTTTAAAAACTTTGCAAACAGATGGTATATTGTATGTCAAAAAATCTAAACACTTACTCTAAAACCTCTCCATTCTTATATGAACACGATGGACAAGATATTATCCAATTTGAAGGAGTTCCACTTCTCATTCGCGATTATGAACAAATTCAATCTCACATTAATCAGGCTAAAGTAGAAGGGAGAGAAGAATGGTATGAGGCATCTCAAGAAGATATATGGCAAGGTCCATATCGCCACCATTTGTTGAAGCGAAAAAGATATGTGGAATCTGTTTTAACAAAATATGCTGATGAGAAAACTATTTACTCTCTTTTAGATTTAGGATGTGGTGATGGAGCAAATTTTGCATGGCTTAAGCCATATACACAAAATCTTTACGGGTCTGATTATAATATCACACGATTGCTCAGAGCTAGAAACAGAAATGTAGCAGAGGATGTTGTGCTTGCAGATGTGACTGATTATGGCGCTAAAGATGAGGTATTTGATGTGATATTTTTCAATCATGTGCTGGAACATATTCCAGATGATGAAAAGGCTTTGGGTGAAGTTTTCCGTATCTTGAAAAAAGGTGGTATTTGTATTATAGGCGTCCCTAATGAAGGGGCTTTTTGGTGGCAGTTGGCCTATAAATTTCAACCAGAAAGCTTGATGCAAACAGATCATGTGCATTTTTATACTGAAAATAGTTTATCTGAAAAAATAAAGAAAGCTGGCTTTACAATCCAAGAAATCAAATCTTTAGGATGGGGATTGCCGCATTGGACATTCGATTCTATGGTCAGAGGATATAAAATCATAGATGATCTTTTTGAGTTTTTTGGAAAGCTTTTTTTGCCAAAACAAGCTTCGAGTTTATATTTTATAATAAGGAAATAAGCAGTGAGTAATTTAGAAAATAAGATAAAAAAGCATCTTCAGTCTCAATATCAAGGGATATTTTCACCAAAGCAAATTGATAATCATATTAATGATTATATTGGAGATGTGCAAAGCAGATATTTAGTGCAAAAAATATCTCATTTTGTTCAAAAAGATGCTAAAATACTTGATATTGGCTCAGGATATGGCAGCTTTGTTCTTGATGCTGCAAGTCATGGTTATGATGCTTATGGAATTGAAATTGAGCCATTTGAGCATGAGATATCAAAGGAGAGGGCAGAAGCAAAGTTAGTAGATCCAGCAAGATTTCAGTTGGGATCAGCTCTTTGTTTGCCTTATCCTGATGAAAGCTTTGATGTAGTTTCTTTTTGGAATGTACTTGAACATATTCCAAATTACAAAAAAGCGATACTTGAGGCTAAGCGTGTTTTAAAACCGAAAGGCAAGATGTTTATCATAGCGCCAAATTACTGTGCATTTAGAATGGAAGCTCATTATCATGTGCCATGGATACCTATGCTGCCAAAGCCTTTAGCACGCCTATACTTAATGTGCCTTGGAAGAAAGTCAACTTTTTTAGATCATTGCATTTTTTACGTTACGATGTTTGGTATAAAGCGTTATTTAGTGTCTCAACATTTCAATGTTTCGATAGACATCAATGAAAAGATCCGAAATGGATTGATGTTTAACTCTGATTATATTAATATCATCATTAAGTTATGTAAAACATATCGTTTAATTGGTTTACTCAAGAAAACAATTTTCTTTTTAAAAACTCATCCCTTTACTCATTCTATTGATATAATGGCTACAAAATGACAAAAAAACTTTTGATTATATCTTCTGATTATATTTCTGCTTGGATTGGCAAAGGAGAGGTGGTGCCGCGTTATTATAACCCTGGAAATCTTTTTGATGAAGTGCATATAATGTTAACAAACAGTGATATTCCTGATCCTAAGTTGGTGCAACCGATGGTTGGGGATGCAAAGCTTTTTCTTTACAATTATCCAGAGCCTGATGGCTTTTTTAAAAGCACTTTGGGGTGGCATCCTTTTTTAATGCAGAAATGGTCGGATGGGGCAATAGAGCTAGCACAAAAAATAAGCCCTCATTTAATACGTTGCTATGGTCTTCATATCAACACATTTTTGGGTGTTATGATAAAAGAAGCGCTTCGTGTTGCATGTATCACAAGTTTGCATGGCAATCCTGATGTTGACTATTTGCGTGGAAGACTTGCAAAAAGTTGGAAGGATAGAATTATTGGCTTTTTTCAAGGAAGATTAGAGAAGTATTGCTTGAAAAAATTAGATCATGTTATTGCAGTTTATACTCCCATCATACCTTATTTAAAAAAACATAATGTCAAAAATTATTCTGTTATTCATAATGTTGTTGGTATAGGTGCGATGAAAAAGCAGAATTATGACATACAAGGTACTTTGAAGCTTGTGTGCGTAGGAAGGCAAACGTCCCTTCAAAAAGATCAAACATCAATTATTGAAGCCGTATCATCTTTAGACAATGTTCATCTTACTATTATTGGTGATGGAGATTTGCATGATGATTTACAACAATTGGTGGATAAATTAGGATGTAGGCACAAGGTTACTTTTATACGAAGCTTAGAGAATTATAAAATTTTAGAAATTATGCATCAATCTGATATTTACGTATATCATTCTATAAATTATGAAATTAGTAAAACATGTATAGAAGCAGCATTGGTAGGTCTGCCTGTTATTGCCAACAATAGAAATAATAATCCTGCTGAAGAACTTTCTACTGCTGGATTTTATCTAGTAGATGATACTGCTGAAGCTTATCAAAAAGCAATTTTACTACTGTCTTGTGACAATAAAAAACGTAAGAAGCTAGGGCAATATTCTCATGCTTATGCACAAAAACATTGGTCTTCTGAAATAACTGAGTTAAAACTTATGAATCTTCATAAAAGGTATAGTATATCATGAAAACCATACACCTGATATGCGCAGCGCGTCCTAATTTTATGAAAATTGCACCACTTTATCATGCACTGAAAAATGAACAATGGTGTGTGCCGGAAATTGTCCATACTGGACAGCATTATGATTATAAAATGTCACAGGCTTTTTTTGATGATTTTGGATTACCATCATCTCACCATTATCTGGGTGTGGCTAGCGGCACGCATGCAGAGCAAACAGCCAGAACTATGATGGCTTATGAAACTTTATGTTTGGACAAAAGCAGGCCGGATCTTGTTGTTGTAGTTGGTGATGTAAATGCCACATTGGCTTGTTCAATTGCAGCTAAAAAAATTCATCTGCCTGTTGCACATTTAGAAGCAGGTTTGCGCAGTTTTGATATGAGCATGCCAGAAGAAATCAATAGAATTGTCACAGATTCTATCTCTGATTATTTCTGGACACCTTCAGAAGATGCAGATAATAATCTAAGGCAAGAAGGTGTTTCGCAGCACAAGATTCATATGGTTGGTAATATCATGATTGACACTTATTGTATGATGAAAGATAAAATTAACATCTCTGATACATATAAAGCATTTGGTATGCAACAAAAAGAATATGTTGTTGTAACGCTGCATCGCCCTATAAATGTAGATGACAATGAGATACTCAAAAATATCATTGATAAGTTGGGAGAAATTAAGCTTCCTATTATTTTTCCTGTGCATCCAAGAACACGCAAAAATCTTGATATTATAGGGATTTTACCTGATAATATCATATTATGTGAACCATTTGGGTATGTAGATTTTATGAGTCTTATTGCAAACTCTGCATACGTTATATCTGATTCAGGCGGCGTTCAGGAAGAAACTACTTACCTTGGAATTCCTTGCTTTACATTGCGTGATACAACAGAGCGCCCTGTAACTGTTACAACTGGTACCAATCAACTTGTTTCCCTTAATAATCTTTTAGAAAAAATCAAATATCATAAAACAGGCTCTATCCCGCCTTTATGGGATGGAAAAACCAGCAAGCGCATTGTTTCATTAACCAAAGAAATTTTAGAATCATAATGAATATACCAATTCATCTTAAAATTGCCAACCGCATTCATCCAAGAATCATATGGTCATTGTATGGGCATAAATCTAAGAAACTTTTAAATGAAAGTTATCTTATTCTCTCTTTTGATTGCGATACAGAAGAAGACATCACATGTGCTTTAAGTGTGCATTCTAAACTCCAAGAAATGGGGATTACACCTGTTTATGCTGTACCAGGGGAGTTGCTGAAAAAAGGTGAGAAAGGTTACCGCAAGATTTATGAAACAGGAGCGGAGTTTATTAATCATGGGGGCTGTGAACATACTTATTTTGATGTAGAGAAGGCGCGGCATGCAAGTTGCTTTTTCTATGATCAACAGTTGCAAGAAGATCTAAGAAACGATATTATTTCAGGGCATAATATATTACAAAATGTTCTTGGAATTACTGCCAGTGGATGGCGCACACCGCACTTTGGAACATTTCATAAGCCTGAAGATCTTAAATTTTTGTATAGCATTTTAAATGAATTATGCTACAGTTTTTCAACATCAACAAGCCCTATGATTGGATATCGCCACGGTCCTTTATTTAAACAAGATGGCATTATTGAAATTCCTGTAACTGGAATATATACGGAGCCTTTTAATATTATGGATACATGGGCATATTTTGCTGCTCCTGATCGCATTAAATCACCTCATGAATATGTGAAATCAGCAAAAGATCTTGTAAATTTTGCAACTCAATACCCAGTGCTAATTAATATTTATGGAGATCCAAGCCATATTTGGGACAAACCAGAATTTTTTGAAGCTATGGCTTTGTTGACGCAGATAGCGAAAAATGTTAACTATACACAACTTTTAGAGAAAACATATGAAAACATACGCAGTATTTGATGATTCTTTTTTTCAAATCAAACCTTGGTGGATGCCAGAAAAACTTTATCGTGTTGTATGCCAAAGATCAAATCCAAGATCAAAAGATTACATGATGGAACTTTTGCATGATAAGTTCCCTGATGCTAAACTTATAGACTTAAAGAAAAAGCATTATGGATGCAAAATCATTCTTTTATATCCCGATTCTATTGGTATTGGCTTTAGAAAGATTGAAAGTATACTGAAAATGTACAACAATGAAATTATAGTTTTAAATGGTAGAAAAAGAGTTTTTGCATTAAAACCATCGGTGCATAAACAGCTTTTACTCTATCGTTTTCTTGAGATAACGTTTTTACCAGAAATACTGATTACGCCTTTTTTCGTATTGTATGGTGTGTGCATAGCTGCAAAAGATAAATTTATAGGTTATAAATCATGATAAATAATAAAAAAGATATTCAAAATTGGTGGGCTAGAAATCCAATGACATATGGACAGACCCATGGTCAAACTGCTTTTGACGATGGATCTTATGAAATGGGAACGCGTGAATTTTTTGAGCGTATTGATGAGCAGTTTTACAGTTGGAATCAACCACTGCATAGTCACAAACCATTTGATAAGCTTTTTCCATTTGAAAAATATAGAGGGAAAAAAGTTTTAGAAATAGGTTGTGGACTTGGTTGTATGCTCATGAATTGGGCGCAAAATGGCGCAGATTGCACAGGTGTTGATTTGAATCCTACTTCAATTGAGCAAACTAAGAAAAGATTTGAACTTTCTGAACTTAAGGCTGATATTCGTTTAGAAGATGCTAATCACCTTCCTTTTGAAGATAATGCTTTTGATTATGTTTGGTCTTGGGGTGTGCTTCATCATTCACCTAATCTTGAGCTTTCCATCAAAGAGCTTTTTCGTGTGCTAAAACCTGGTGGTGGGTTTGGTATTATGCTTTATAACCGAAAAAGCCTTTATCAATGGTATATGACAAATTATGTTGAGGGATTTTTACATAGAGAGTCAAAATTTCTTACACCATTAGAGTTAAATAGTCGCTATGGTGATGGGCATCGTCAAGAGGGTAATCCACATACATGGCCTGTGACAAAACAAGAGGGGCTGGCGTTATTAAGTCCTTTTAGCAATGATGTTGATGTGCGTATTCTTGGAACAGATCTTGATTGTGTTTTAAAGCTTATGACGCCTGTGGTAAGCACTTTTACACCTAAAGCAATCATTTGCGCTATTGCGCGTAGATGGGGGTGGAGTTTATGGTTTAATGGTACAAAAAATCGGTAGAATATGTGTGGTATAGCAGGAATTATTGGTTCATTTGATGAGGCGCTAGGGTCAGAGATGATTCAAAAAATGCTATCAGTGATTTACCATCGTGGTCCTGATTCTGATGGTTATTGGTCTATGGATGGTTTTGCATTTGGGATGCAACGCCTTAGCATCATTGATATTGCAGGTGGTGATCAACCAATTTGGGATAAAAAATCAGGTGTTGGCATTATTTTTAATGGTGAAATTTATAACTTTAAAAAAATCAGAACATCATTATCAGAATCCGGTGTTAAATTTCATACACACTGTGATACAGAAGTGATTTTGCAGCTGTATATTAAAAATGGGATTGATGCAATTGATCATTTGGAAGGCATGTTTGCAATCTGTCTTTACGATCCCCGTATTGCAAAAGTTTTTCTTATTAGAGACAGATTAGGTGTAAAGCCGTTATACTATTATCAGGATCAAAGCAATTTTGTGTTTGGAAGCGAAATAAAATCAATTCTTGAGGTTCTTCCGCAAAAGCCTGCACTTGATAAACAATCTTTGTGGCATTATCTCACTTTACGTTATGTACCATCTCCAGAAACTATCTGGGATAATATTTATAAATTAGAGCCAGGTCACTATTTAGAATATGATATCAGTTTACATACATTTGAGATTTCAAAATACTGGGAACTTAATTTTTATTCGGAGAAATTAGTTAAAACAAGAAATTATGAGAAAGAATTTGAGACTCTTTTCTTAGAAGCAGTTGAAAAGCGGTTACTTGCCTCTGATGTGCCGGTTGGCATTTTGCTAAGTGGTGGCCTTGATTCAAGTTGTGTTGCAGCAGCTGCTGTTGAATTGGGGCATAAGAATTTTCACACTTTTTCCATTGGATTTGAAGATGGAAGGGATTTTAATGAATTGCCTTACGCAAAGAAGATAGCTGATTATATTGGATCTGAGCATCATGAAGTGATGATTTCTAAAAATCAATTTGTTGGCTTTATTGATGATTTTGTTTGGTATACAGATGAGCCGCTTGCAGATTTAGCATCTATTCCTCTTTATTTTGTATCAAAAATAGCAGCTAAACATGTGAAAGTTGTGCTTTCTGGTGAAGGGGCGGATGAAACATTGGCAGGATATAATTTAGATATTCTAGCTAAGAAATTATCATATTTAAAGATGTGTAGCTTTTTGCCATCTTGTGTTTTGAAATGCTTTCCTTTTGGAAGTCTTAAAACTATTGCAAATTATGGGTATATAAATTTTTTAAAAGAAAATGCCACATATATTACAAATATATTCTCAGAAGATGAGAAGCAGAAACTTTGTCTCTTCGAAAAACAAAGTTCTTCTATCAAATATATAAAAGATATATATAGCAACAGTAAATCAACAGAGCCGATAGATCAGTTGCAACAGGCTTATTGTAGCAGTTGGTTGGTTGAGGATTTGTTGATGAAGGCTGATAAAATGAGTATGGCTGCATCTTTAGAATTACGAGTGCCTTTTTTGGACCACAAACTTGTGCAATGGTGTGCAACACTTCCTTTAGAATGGAAGGTGGGTTCGTTGTGGAATGGGTTTAATACCAAACGTATTGTGCGATCTTTTGCAGAAAAAAGAATTCCTAAGGAGATTATTACGCGTCCTAAGCAAGGGTTTCCTGTGCCTGCTTATCATTGGGTTCAGTCGAGTCTTTTAGATTTTGCAAAAGAAAGCTTGCAATCCAAATCTTTGGAATCTTTGTTGCAGAAAGATGAATTAAGCGCTTTACTGCAAAAGCTTCAAGATAAAGACTTGCATACAGCTCATCAAGTATGGAGCTTAATTGTGCTCAGTAAATGGATGGATAAATGGAAGCCTTAAAGATTTTGGTATTAACATATTGGTATCCGCCTCAAAAGGCTCCAAGGTCTGTACAAATCAGTCATCTTGTGCAGTACTTGCGCAAGGATTTTAATGTGACTGTTATTACATCAGAACCTCATAATGAGTGTGATTCTTCTCTCTTAAGTTTCACACCTCTTGATAACGTTATTTATGCGCTAAAGTCAAATTTTAGTAACATTATTGAGCGATCTAAAGGATATCGCATTAAAAAAAATCTTTTGCCCGATTTTCAATATTTATGGCATTTTGATCTTGTACAAAAAACACGCCTTGTCATTCAAGACTCATTGCCAGATGTGATGATTACTTTTGGTCAGCCCATGTCAACGCACATTGCGGGATTAAAGTTGAAACAGGAGTTTCCGCATATCAAATGGTTAGCACATTTTAGCGACCCATGGGTAGATAATATTTTCAATAATTATAATGCTTGGACAAAATGGATAAATCAATATTACCAGGATCGTGTTTTAAAAGGTGGGGATCAGCTGATTTTTACGTCACAAGAAACAATTGATCTTATGACAATGTATTATCCAGAAGAAGTGGGCGCGAAATCAATTTGTTTACCACATATTTTTAATCAGGATTTACACATTCAGAAATCATACCATGCAAATGAAAAAATCATATTTCGTCATATCGGGAATTTTTATGGCAATAGACAGCCTGATAGCTTATTGAAAGCTCTACATCTCTTATCTGCTAAGGAGATGTCGCAAATTCGTATAGAGTTTATTGGGTCTTCTGTAGAGTCGATAAAAGAGATAATTAATGTTTATAACTTAAAAGATAGTATTTTTCTTTATCCACCTGTAAATTATATAACATCCTTGGAATTAATGAATACAGCCGATATTCTTCTTATCATCGATGCGCCCACAGAAAAAAGTCCATTTCTTCCTAGCAAACTTATTGATTATATAGGTGCTAATAAACCTATTTTTGGCATTACCCCAAGTGGTACATCACAACAACTCATTGATGAAATGGGCTTTTTAGTTGCTGATCCTCAAAATATTCTAGATATCGCCACCAAACTTAGACAAATAATTAAAGATTTTTCTAAAAATAACGATAAAAAGATTCCGCAAAATATTAGAGATAGATATTCAATTTCTACTGTTGGAGAGAAGATAAGAAAGATTTTACAAAACGTTTTGAAAAAAGTCTATTGATGAATATGATTAAAAATTTTTTCTGCTATACTATCACTTATACCTTTGACCATTGTAATATCATTCACATTTGCCTCCATCAAAGCTTCTACTGACCCAAAATGCTGCAGAAGCATAGCTTTTCTTTTTGGCCCAATATCTGGTATAGAATCCAACTTTGATCTTCTCAAGCTTTTGATCATTCTTCTTCTATGACTTTGAATTGCATGTTTATGAGCTTCATCCCGCAAAATTTGCAAAAAATTTAACCTTTTATCATCTGGCGGCAATTGAAATGGATCCTGATCTATTTGATGGAAAAATTCCCTCCCACTATTTCTATCTACTCCCTTAGATATTGCAACCAATTTAATATCTAATCTCCCTAATTCTAACAACACACCATGTGCAATGCTAAGATGTGCTGCACCTCCGTCTATCAACATCATATCGGGATAAGGTGTTTTATTAGATGATAGTCTTCGTCTTAACACTTCGCTAAGCATCTTGTAATCATCGCCATCAGTAGAGCTTTGTATGTTAAAAACACGATATTGCCCTTTGTTAAAACCAATGGTATCATAAACTATCATGCATCCAACTGCACATGCTCCAGATGTGTGACTGTTATCATACACCTCAATTCTTTGGACTTCCCTGTTAATCGCAAATATTTTGGATATTTCTTCTAAATTTTGCGAGATTTGCATTTTATCCTTTAATTTCACAGACAAAGCTTCTGATAAATTCATTTCTATAAAGTTTGCTAAATTTTCATTTATTTTTGTAAAATCTAGAAATTTTACTTTTATTTGATGCATAATATGCAAAGCATCGCCAATAACAGTGCTATCTAGATTTTCTGCATTAATTAATATAGTATTAGCAGGCATCTTATTTTTATAAAATTGGCAAATAAATTGCTCTACAAATTCATTATCAATATAATAATCATCGTAAAAATTTGTAATATCGCCATAATTTTTCCCACCTCTTATGACAAATACTTTCACACAAACAATCCCACCTTGTTTTTTTATACCAATAATATCTAAATCTCCAGATATTACCATTGAGCTAAACACATTCGAGGCCTGTGTTGCAGTAAGAAATTTGATTCTATCTCTAATTGCAGCAGCAGTTTCATACTGCATATTATTGCTATATTTCTGCATCTCATCAACCATCCATTGATGCACCTTATGGCTTTTTCCATTTAAAAAAGATTGTGCCTGTTTAATATTTTGATGATACTCCTGATGACTAATTTTTTTTACACATGGTGCACTACATTTTTTAATTTCATATTGTAAACATGGTCTAGAGCGATTTTGAAAATATGTATCACTGCAATTTCTAATTAAAAAAATTTTTTGCAATTCATTAATTGCGATATTCACTTGTTTAGCAGAAGAAAATGGTCCATAACCTTTAATATTTTTTTCTAACTTCCCTCTATATTTAAATATAGCAGGATATTCGTGCTTTAAGTCCAAAACAATATATGGATATGTTTTGCCGTCCTTAAGGCTAATATTATAAGGTGGATTTAATGTTTTAATTAAATCCGATTCAAGTAATAATGCTTCAGATTCTGAGTTTGTCACTAAATATTCAATATTTTTAATCTGAGAAACCATCATTTTGATTCTATTAGAAAGTGAGGAAAAATTACAATACGAAAGCACTCTTTTAGGCAAATTTTTTGCCTTACCAACATAAAGTACATCACCAGAGCTAGAAACCATTTTGTAAATACCAGGCAGATGCGGCATATTAGATGCGATGTTTTTAATAATATCGATGGATTCTGAGATAAAATTCATTATTGCACTGCTTTAATTAAAGATTGCTTGATAAAACATATATCTTCCCACATTAACGCTTTTTTTGTCTGTTGTCTTAATAGATAAGAAGGGTGAAAGATAACTGCTGCAGGAATTGGTGCAGCCATATAATCATTTTGATAATGCATAAATTTGCCGCGTAAATTATGCATACTTGTATCATTTTGAAACAGCGCATCAACAGCAGTGCTGCCAACCATGATTATAATCTTAGGATTGATAAGCGCTATATGTTTTTGAAGAAATGGATTGCAAAGTTCTATCTCATAAGGTGTTGGCCTTCTATTTGCAGGTGGACGCCAAAATACAGCGTTTGTAATATAAACATCTGATCTGCTATAGCCCATAGATTTAATAATGGCATCTAATAACTTGCCACTTTGACCACAAAATGGTATCCCCATTTCATCCTCATTCATCCCTGGCGCTTCTCCGATAAACATAATTTCTGCATTTGGATTTCCATCTGCAAAAACTGTTTTCTTTGCAGTGTTTTTTAAAACGCAATCATCAAAATTCATAACAGCATCTTTCAATTCAGATACTGTATTAATTGAGTGCAAATAATTAAAAATATCAGATTTTTTCTTCATCTCATCCTCATTTCCTTCAACATTATGCGATAAAAATTCTTTAACGCCACTTTCATAAAAAAAATCCAAATAATCTCTCATAAATACCTATACATCATTACTAAAATATTGAATTATTTTTTCTGCGATATCATCAAAATAAAATCTTATTTCATCATAAAAAATCACAGGTTTTTTTGCAACAGCTGCATCATGAATAATACTTGATAATGGTATGCTTGATATGATGCTCAATGAAGATTCTTTGGATAATTTTTCAATATTTTTACTATCACCAAAAATATTAATTAACTCACCATTCATATTGATTCCACAATAATTATTGATTATACCAATTATAGAAGTATTAAACCTTTTAAACATCGTAATGCACCTTCTTACATCATCTATCGCTAGATCTTGTGGTGTTGCTATTATAATGCTGCAGTCTATTATATAACGCTCTAGCAAACTAAGATGCACATCAGAAGTGCCAGGCGGAGTGTCTATGATTAAATAATCAGCTATTACCCCATCATAATCCCAGCAAGTGCCATCTAAAATTTGACCAAGCATTTTGCTAGCCATTGGACCACGCCAGATCAATGCCTCATCTTTTTCAATTAAAAAACCTGTAGACATCATTTTAATACCATATTTTTTGATAGGAATCATCTTTCCATCATTGATAGTGGGTTTATTGTTGATTCCAGTTAAACCAGGTAAGGATGGACCATAAATATCTATATCAGCTAATCCCACGTTTAAACCTTTATCAGCAAGCGCTGCTGCTATATTAAATGCAAATGTAGACTTTCCAACACCGCCCTTTCCAGATGCTATAATAATGATATTCCTGACACCGGCAATAGAGCGATTTTTACCCCACACACCATCACCATTGCTTGTTAATATGATTTGCACGCCTATAATACCACACATGCTTAATTGCTGAGTCACATCAGGTATCAATGCCGCAACAAAATTTGCAACATCTTTTGGCACATCTAATGTAATGACTATTTTAGATGCGCTATCTTCGTGCAATTCTCTTATGGACTCAATGCAATTGTTCAAATAGCATTTTAGAGGCTGCACATAAAAACTGCTTAATATTTTTGTAATGTTATTTTGATAATTCATTTAAAACACTATCTTCAATTTTATAATCTATTTTTTGTATAATATACTCTGCTAAATATATCCCTTTTTTTCCAGCATTCTTGATGTCAAGCCCATTATTAATGCCATAAAGAAACCCAGCTGTAAAAGCAGCCTGCCCACCACTTTTATCAAGAATTTTATCATGATCAATATTACTGGTTGGCAAAACAATAGAACCTAGAACAGGGTCAATAATCGTCGCACCTCTTCTGCCTTGTGTATACACTATATTCATTCCATATCGCTTCGATATATTGTGTAAATTATTTAATTGATGCACTCCAAATAGTGACTTCACATTTTTTTCATGCAATATCAAGATATCAATATAATCAAATAATTCTATAAACTTTCTCCTGTATTTTTTAACATAATCACCTTGTGGAAGAATTGCCACAGATTTCACACCTAAACGTTTGGCAGACTTCAGAGCCCTCATTAAAGCATATGATTGCAATCCATCATCCCACATGCTTAAATCAACTAAAAGGTTTTTATAATCTTTCAACAGATGATATCTAATATAATGTTGCGCCAAAACACCTTTATCAACATTTTTATCAACTATCGTAATTTTTCCATCTTGTGTAATAAAGACGATTTTAGTAGGAGTGAGAAGATTTGAGAATGGATCTATGTTATGGTTAATATAAAAGCCATCAGTCTTCATTTCTTTTAATATTATTCTGCCATACTCATCGTTACTCATTATAGTTTCAAGAGTAGAATTTCCACCAATTAAGCTATATAGAGAAAGTATTACACCAACGTCACCACCAGGCCTTATTATGACGTTATTTAGTTTACCATATAATTCATGCCATGTCAAGTCATCTATTGTATAAATCGAACCTTTTTCAAATCCATATGGCAATTTTAAATCCCGCTTAAAAGAATCATCCGATACAAATGTTACAAACTCAACATCAAAGCGACCAATACCAAATATATCATTTTTTCTTGCCTCAGCATGATGAAAAGCATTAATGATAAGATAAAATAATATCCCTATAATAATACACTTTCTCACCACACACCTATTGCTTGCCACCATATAGGAGATATAATAAGCATTATAATGCAATATAAAATACTACAAGCCAATCCTAACGCCCACCATGTTTTTGTTGACATTGTGTTGGCAGAAAAAAAGATCGGTGCACTGGCAATGCTAAAGTGTGTAATCCCACCAGATAGTATTGATAAAAAACCAAGCGTTAATGCTGCAACTAAAGGCTTTACACCATAACTGATTATCACAAATAAAAACGTTGGATATAAAACCGTAATATGTGCTGTAGCACTAGCAAAAAAGTAATGAATATAAAAATATACAAATAATACAATCATAATAGATAAAAAAGCATTATGATTTGGCAAAACATCCATAATATACTTGCCAAATACACTCATTAAACCATATTTAGATAAAAAACCAGAAATCATCACCAAAGTTGAAAACCATAAAAAAGTGTGCCACGCACTTTTATCAGACAAAACATCATCAAAATTAATGGCGCCTGTAATAATTAAAATGCTGAATCCAAGCAATGCAGTTAATGCTGCAGAAATACCATATTGCCCACCAAAAATCCATAAAATCAACAAAATACAAAATGTCACAAGCATTGTGATTTCATGAAAACTCATAGGGCCAAGCTCTTTAAGCTTTGCAACTGCAAGATTAGGCGCAGAATCTGAACGCTTTATATTTGGTGTGTGCAAAATAAACAATAAAATAGGCATTAGTATTAAACATAATATACAAGGTAAAAATGCCGCCTTTGCCCACATCATCCATGAGATTTCCACACCATTATTACTAGCCAATTTCACAACTAAAGGGTTGGCAGCCATAGCAGTGACAAACATCGCACTAGTAATAACATTAGCCTGAAAGCAAACTTTCATAATATATCCACTAGTTTTCACCCCCAAACTAGCATGTCCTTCATCTTCAAAAGATTTGCACAAAGCTTTGGCAATTGGAAAAATAATGCCACCACCTCTTGCGGTAACGCTAGGAATAAGAGGAGATAAAATTAAATCAGCAAACACTAAACTATATGATAGGCCTAAAGTTGTGTGCCCAACTTTTGAAATACAGTAGTATGCGCATCTTGCACCCAAACCTGTTTTAATGAAACCACAAGAGATGAAAAATGCAAAAACAACAAGCCATACAGTTTCTGTGCCAAAGCCAGCTAAACACTCTTCAAGTGATAATGTACCAGTTATTGCACAGCATAATATTGCAATAAGCGATGAAGCACCCATAGGTATAGGGTTTAAAATAATTGCAGTAATTGTGGCAATAAAGATTGCAAACAAATGCCATACTCTGTCACTAATTTCCTCGGAATGTGGTAAATGCCAAAAAATTACACCTATAACAAACACTATAAGCAAACCTATAACATTTTGCAATTTATACTTCATCCCCAATCTCCTCGATACAATTTATAACATAAAAAACCCTAGGCATTTCCAGAATAGGAAACAATATTACACGGATCGGTAATGCCAATTTTTTGACTCATTAAATCCCATTTTTTGGTTGGATCTCCCACAAACACCTCATCTAATGGCGCATCTACAACCATCCATGCATTTTCTTGCATCTCTTCTTCTAATTGCCCATACTCCCATGCGCAAAATCCAAGACACAATAAAAATTTCTCCTTCCTAATACCCATCATTACATCTTTTAAAAAAGCTGGTACATTTGTATATAAATCTATACACGATCCCGATTCTTGTTTTTCAGAATTAATAGTTGCAACAAACATTTTATCTCCATCTACAGGACCACCATTAAAAATGGTGTATTTATTTTTTTTCTTAGGATCTTTAATTTTTCCATTGATTTTAAGCTGTTTACAAATATCTTCGTGTGTAAAAGTAGCAATAGGTTTGTTGATCACAACACCAATTGTACCATCTTCTTCATGCGCACAAATTAAAATCACACTTTTGATAAAATTATCATCATCCATTGCTGGGTGGGCTATTAAAATCTTACCTGTAAAATTATACTTCTGATCCATTACAACATTACCATAAATTCATTTCCATGCACAAAGAGGGGGCAAAGACATCAAAATTGCATCTATATTGCCATCTGTAAGTAAACCAAATTTAGTGCCCCTATCATACACCAAATTAAATTCAGCATATAAAGCTCTTTTATATAGCTGCTTTTGCTTGTCATCTTCTAAGTAATCCATCTTATACCTACGCGTGATTAAAGGAAGAAATGCTGTCAAAAAACACTCACCAACATCTACATTAAAATCAAAATCTTTGCCCCAATTATTATTGTTTAAATAGTCATAAAAAATTCCACCAACACCACGGGCTTGCTTCCTATGCTTGATGAAAAAGTAGTCATCACACCATTGTTTGAATTTTGGATAATAACTCTGGTCATGTTTTTCGCACATTGTTTTTAAAGAAGCATGAAAATACTCCGTATCTTCATCAAACTCAATGGTTGGTGTTAAATCCATTCCACCACCAAACCAATAATTATCTGTGATAATCATCCGTGTATTCATGTGAATAGACGGCACCATTGGTGATTTCATATGCGCAACTAAAGAAATGCCAGAAGCCCAAAAATCATCACCCCCATAACCAGAAAATTGTGTTTTGAGCTCATCTGGTATTTTACCATGCACAGTTGATATATTAACACCAACTTTCTCAAAAACTTGCCCCCTCATCATTCTCATTGAGCCACCACCACCTGCAGCTCTATTCCAATTCTTTTCCTCAAATATTGAATGCGACCCAAGATCTTTCTCAATGTCTTCAAAGGCACCACAAATTTTATCTTGCAGATTTTTATAGTGAAGCACAGCTTGAGATTGTTGAGTTGAAAAATTCATAACGTTATTTGCTATTCTCAATTAAAAATTTATTAGCCTCCAGTGCCGCCATACATCCTGTACCAGCAGCAGTGACAGCCTGTCTAAACACCTTGTCCTGCACATCTCCACATGCAAAAACACCATCTATATTAGTTTTAGTGGAGTCAGGCGCTGTCACAATATAACCTTCTACATCCATATTCAAGACATCTTTAAACAACGCTGTATTTGGCGCATGACCAATTGCAATAAAAATACCATCTATAGAAACATCTGTTATTGCACCAGTTTTCATATTATGCAATCGTGCACCAGTTACTTTTTTTGGATTCTTTTCACCGAGCACCTCTTGCAAAACACTATCCCATATAAAATGCATCATTGGATTTTCAAACAATCTTTGCTGCAAAATTTTTTCAGCTCTGAGCTCACTCCTTCTATGCAACAATGTCACTGTTTTAGCATGATTAGCCAAATATAAAGCCTCTTCAACAGCAGTATTTCCACCGCCTACAACTATCACATCCATATTCTTAAAAAAGAAGCCATCACATGTTGCACAACCAGAAACACCAAAGCCTTGAAAAAATTTTTCACTTGGCAAATTAAGCCATTTAGCTTGAGCACCGGTTGCAATAATCACGGTATCTGCATGATACACAGCCTTGCTAGAAGATGCAACTACAAATGGCCTCACCGAAAAATCCACAGATACAGCTTCATCTTCAACAATTTTAGCGCCAACATGTACAGCTTGCAAACGCATCTGTTCCATTAACCATGGGCCTTGGACAACATCGGCAAATCCAGGGTAATTCTCAACATCAGTTGTAACAGTTAACTGACCACCAGGGGTAAATCCAGCCAGGACAACAGGATCCAAAGCAGCTCTTGCAGCATATATTGCAGCACTGTACCCAGCAGGACCAGAGCCTATTATCAGAACCTTAACCCTTGTTACTTCAGCCATGCCAACCTCACTAAAAAAACTTATGTAAAAACAAAAATGGTCAATAAAAAAATATTAAGCATACTTAGATTTTAAATAATCAGCAACCCCCTTTTCGTTAGGAATCATACCTTTGCCACCTTTATTCCAATTGGCAGGGCATACCTCACCGTGCTGCTGATGAAACTTTAAGGCTTTTACCATTCTCAAAGCCTCTTCTATATTACGGCCTAGTGGCAAATCATTAATCAATTGATGCCTGACAACAAAGTTTTGATCTATCAAAAATGTTCCTCTTAAAGATACAGCATCATTAACCAAAACATCATAGCTGCGGGAAATCTCCTTCGTAATATCAGAAACCATTGGAAATTTAACCATCCCAATTCCGCCGTTATTAATAGGTGTGTTTTTATAAGCCAAGTGAGCAAAATGAGAATCCACACTCACTGAGATAAGCTCCGCACCTTCATTTGCAAATTCTTCTAAACTTTGGTTGAATTCTAAAATTTCAGAAGGGCAAACAAATGTAAAATCCAATGGATAAAAAAATAAAATACCTATCTTATTGTTTAAATAACTCTTGAGATTAAAGCTATTGTTAATGCTATTATCAGGCATAATAGCGGTAGCAGTAAAATCAGGTGCAAATTTAGAAACTAAAACAGACATGTGGAACCTCAAAATAATGAAAAATATATAATAACCTATCTTCTAAAGGCAATAGTATACTGTATTTGCACACAGTTCAAGTTCTATTTCACAAAGAAAGTTAGTAGCATCGCAAAAAAAGAAATTGCCAGATATGCAGGATGTTTAGAAGCAAGATTGATTCCGATAATAAAGATGCACAACATGCTAAGTCCAAAGCAAAATGATTTGATGCTTTCTTTAAGCTTTAAATCTCTATAACTGCTATCAACCCAAATCATACGACGCAATACCATTATCACAGTCATCATACCAATGACTGGCCAAAAAACTCGATTAAAAATCTGTGCTATATAATAATTGCCATCATCGTTCTTTTTTATCATTAACAACAAATCATTAAGAAACATTTCATTTGTGTGTTTTGGAGTGTATATATTGGGATATTTTCCAGCATTTATTGCGATGTTGAAATTATATTCATGAAACATTCCAACATCAACATATCCAGAATCCATATTTTTAGAATGATTTTGACAATCACTTAATTTAACACCAACACTATTTTTAGAAAGAAAAAATTCCCCATATTTAGCAATTAACATCACATCTCTTTTTTCATCTCGACAATCATGTATCATAATGTTTTGATACACATTATCATCAATTTTTTTCTCAACAAAAATAGTGAGTTTTTTACCATAATGATTAAAAACTCCTTCTTCTAACGAGACATTCAAAATGTTGTTTTTTAGTATAATATGAATTTCTTGAAATTTTTTATAAGAAATAGGCATAATATAGGCAGAAATAGTAAAATGCAGCAATAAAATGGCGCTTACTACACTAAGAATCCAATAATAAATTGTTTTGTTTGCAACTCCAGATGTTTTGAGAAGCAATAACTCGCTGTTACTATTGATGTTATGTATAAAAAGCACCACTGCAATCAGCAGTGCAATTGGTATACAGAAGTATATTAGTGGGGCTATCATGCAAATTATCATTTGAAGAAAAAGAAAAAAGTGCCCACTACTTTTTGCAAGAAGCTCAAACATTTTAATTGACTGCACTAACCATATCGATAAAACAACCACAGAAATAGTAACACAGAAATAAAAAAGAATTTTATTTCTTATGTATTTATAATAAATAGCTGCCATTTAAAACCTGGTTTCTTAATCTGAAATTATTTTTATTCCTTCTTACATCATAAGGATAGTCAATAGATGGTACATGCGCTGGCATATTGTTAAAAACCAGTTCATCATAACTTTCTGCATCATTATATAATGCACCTTTTTGAAAAAAATCTATAACCTTTAGAATGTCAAAGATAATAAGGATTGGGATTAAATCAGAATTTTTTGACCTAGATAAAAAAACGACGTCTAAAAGTGTGATATCAAAATCTTTAGTAAGTCTTATATCTTTAATCTTTTTAAGCTTAATTAATGTATTTAATAATACACCTTTAAGATTTAAAGATTGCCTTATCAATCTCACATCATCATCTGAACAAACAGAGAATAATGCTATCACATTCCTATCGCAAGATGGATCGTAAATCCTAATATTATCCCACAATTGCCATTTACTAGATATCGCATTTAGAAACTGCACTGGTTGATCTGTGTGACTTTTTATCGCTTCATAAATAGGGGTTAAGGATTTTTTCTTTTTAATCCTATTGGCAATATCTAAAATACTAGGCTTTGACATGTCTTTTCTATCTTTTTCTGCAAATAAAGAGGAGTTATTGTGATATAAATTCATCTCATATCTTGCATCATAGATTTTATTTTTAACATATGGTCTAAGTCTTTCAAAGCAATTGTCTAAATAACAATTAAAACCACCTTCTACAGCTTTTAAGACTATAGACTCTATTAAACTATTAACAAAAAAATCTAATGATTTATGCCCATCCAGATAATGACCACAAGTAGTATACATATCATACATCTTAGTACACTGCAACGCTTTGTGAGCTGAGATATATATTACATCACCATTTGCACAGTCATCCACAGCTCTATCTATTGCCCCATCTGTCATCAGCCCACCAGTGCAATTAAAAATTTGTGGCCTAAATTTAGATGGCTTTTTATCTTTAAAAAACCTATTAGTGGCAATGTCTATATAGTGCTTAATCCTATTTGTTCTGCTCACAATAAGGTTGTCTGGTAAAAGATTCAATATATATCCATCTTTGCAATATAACACTTGCATCAAATCATCAAATTCATCATCCATAACAATGCCAGTAATATAATCTACATCCAGACAAACAAAAGAAATGCTATCATCAAATGTCACGCCATCAACTGTGCTAAGCCCTTTTTGAAATAAATAGGATTCAATTGCGCTGCGCTCCACTTTAAAACTATTGGGATTGCCAGTTTGCTTGCACACCTTCTCAATCATCATGCTGACGCTTTCCCCTTGTATTAAACCTCCATTACATGTGACAAGGAAATTATCTTGAAAACATAAATAACGAAAATCACCTATTTCCATACTTGAAATATAATAATCAGGCCAATAGTTTTGATGATTTGCAATATAGTCTACATTTTCTCTTTGCAAATTTTTTGCAAATTCTAATGATAATACATCAATGTCTAGCCAATTAATATCTTGCTCAATATACCTCAAATCTAATGTCCTCTCAATTGCACCATCTAATAACAAGATGTTGCTCATATAAATTATAAACACTCTATTTAGCATATGATTACAAACAGAGACGAGGGATGCAGCATTGAGGTTAAGCAAGATAAATGCCAGATATTTTGCTGAACTATCAATAGACTTCTTCTGGCACTCTACTTCTGCTGGAACCTGCAGCGTGGTTCCTGTGCTCGAATCCTCACCTACATTAAGTACGCTGGGGTTCTGTGCTACTCCTTGCATGTCACTACCAGCAGCGACTTTAGAAAGAAGTCTAATATTATGAGATTTATCTAATAATTCATCAGCACAATTCATAACTTTTGTGAATTTTGCATCAAATTCATCGCATAATGCAAAATTTAAATCTTGCAAACAATATTGCACGATTTCTTTATAAGCATTCACTTTATTCTTTGTATCAAACGAATTAAAATCTATACGCTTAATTCGATTGAGAACAATAGAGGCTTCAATCATAGAGTGATCAGTAATTTTGGGATGATAATGCATTTAATATTACCACATTCTTTTTAATAGGTTGATTTTATCAATTATTAAATGCTTTAAAAAACCAGCAATATGCAGAGCTACACATGCTATCATGATGTACCCACCAATCTCATGCACACAAGCAAAAAAACTGCTATAATCATGATTTTGCTGAAGGAAGGATGGTGTTGTCCATCCAAAAAACATCACATTATATCCAGCTAATGATGACATTAGATAGCCAGATATTGGCATCATAAACATACATATGTAGAGCAATATCACTACAATGGCAGAAATAATGGCATCTCTTTTGGATATAAGATCATTTAAACTTGGAGCATTAAAAAGCAACCTTAAAAACACTCTAGCAATCACCAAAAGCATCACAAGCAATCCAAAAGACTTATGCATATCATATATATCATACTTGCCATCAAAATCATTTGGAAGAGATTTCATCCACAATCCAATAAATAATAATGATATGATTGCAACAGACATAATCCAATGCATCATTCTTAATTTTCCATTATATTTCATCATAAATAATCCACATAAAAATCAAACCATATACATATGCAAGTATATACTATTTGAAATATAAAAGTCAAATCTGTAAGAACCTAACCAGCGATTCTCATTTTGATTTTGGCGGTTTTGCAAAACACTCTCCCATAAAATTGAGAAGATCGAACCAAGACTCAAAAAAAAATGTATGCTAAGTATCATTGGTAAAGTCTGAAAAAAATGAATTTTTGCTCCAAAGCAAGATCTTATATTGCTAAATAATTCACAAAGCATATCGCTTAGGTGTTTAGTCCCACTAAGAAGTGGTTAGGATTAAGTATAAAATATTGAGGATTAATTGTCCACTGATTTAAAATAAATTGCCAAGGAGTTTTTCCTTTGATGGCTTTAAGTCGTTTAGCGAAGT
>JACCDK010479552.1_pt1 | contig 36060 bp, 37 predicted proteins | sample 7445871 | NCBI WGS metagenome assembly JACCDK01 (sample SAMN15323436, study PRJNA562643) | freshwater metagenome | isolation source: river surface water | place: USA:Blue River Watershed | collected 2017-08-15 | reverse complement strand
GGTATATTTGTTTCTGAATTTCGTTTTTCTGAGAACCCTTTTTGTGTGACTCAGGATGGCGAAGCCGTGGAGAAAGAAAAGAATAGAAGATTATTGTGGTCCATTCGGCCAAATCCTATTCATAGATATTCGTAAATCAATAAATCATTCATTTTCAGGCGTTAAATAGTTTATATAAATTTTAGATTAACGCAAATCATCAATATAATATTTTTGATGAATACACTTATTTAAAATGAAATCTTTGAAGATTGATAAAACTTGGACGTTGTTTCTTGACCGAGATGGTGTAATTAACGAAAAAATAGAGAATGATTACGTTAAAAATTGGAATGATTTTTCTTTTGTAGACGGGGCACTCGACGCAATTTCTTTTCTTTCGAAAGTTTTTGCGAAAATAATAATAGTAACTAATCAAAGAGGAGTCGGAAAAGGAGTAATGAAGGAAGAAGATTTAATTTTAATTCATAAAAGAATGTCTGATCAAATTGAATTTAATTTTGGAAAAATAGATAAAATATATTATTGTACAGATGTTTCAGAATTGTCATTTAATAGAAAACCTAACCCAGGAATGGGATTGCAAGCATTGTCTGATTTTCCGGAAATTAATTTCAAGAAATCCATAATGATAGGAGATTCTCATTCTGACATATTATTTGGCCAAAAATTAGGGATGACTTGTTATCAAATAGAAAATGATCATAATGCTTCTAATATAGAGGCTCCATATATTAAGTCACTAAGTGAATTTGCGATATCATTCAAATTTAATCAATCTAACATTCAAATTTAAATGAAAATATCAGTAATAGGTACTGGATATGTTGGTTTAGTTACTGGAACTTGCTTTTCTGAAACAGGAAATAGTGTAACTTGTATAGACATCGATAAATTAAAAGTAGATAAATTAAGTAGCGGCCAATTAACAATTTATGAACCGGGCTTAGAAAACCTTTTTTTAAGAAATATTAAAGAGGGTAGATTAAAATTTACTTCCGATTTGGATGGAGCAATTGTGGATGCAGAGATAATATTTTTAGCTTTGCCAACACCTCCTGGTGCAGATGGTAGTGCAGATTTAAAATATGTACTTGGGGTGGCACATCATCTAGGAAAAATTTTAAAGGAATATAAAGTTATCGTAAATAAGAGTACTGTCCCAGTTGGTACAGCAGAAAAAGTAAGTGCTGCGATTGCAGCAAACTTTAAAGGTGAATTTGATGTAGTAAGTAACCCAGAGTTTTTAAGAGAGGGGGTTGCGGTTAATGATTTTATGAAACCCGATAGGGTAGTGGTAGGTACAAGATCAGATCGCGCTAAAAAACTAATGAGTGAATTATACTCTCCCTTTGTAAGACAGGGTAATCCTGTAATATATATGGATGAGCGTAGTGCAGAATTAACGAAGTATGCAGCTAATAGTTTCCTGGCCACTAAAATTTCTTTTATGAATGAAATTGCACAATTGTGTGAGCGAATGGGTGCGGATGTTGATATGGTGCGAACGGGAATTGGTAGTGATAACAGAATTGGGGAAAGATTTTTATTCCCTGGTATTGGATATGGAGGATCCTGTTTTCCAAAAGATGTGCAAGCATTAATAATGTCCTCTAGTGAAGTGAAATATGAATTTGAAATATTAAAGGCAGTTGAAAAAGTTAATTTTAATCAAAAAATTCATTTAGTAGAAAAGATAAAAACGTATTATAATAATAATTTAGAAGGAAAGCATTTTGCATTATGGGGACTTGCCTTTAAACCAAATACAGATGATATAAGAGAGGCGCCAGCGATAATTATCATTGAAACTCTAACTAATCTAGGTGCAACTATTACAGCGTATGATCCAGAAGCTATGCCGAACGTCCAAGGGCTTATTGGTGATAGGATTAAATATGCTGAGAATCAATATCAAGCATTGGAAGAAGCATCAGCTTTAATTATTGCAACTGAGTGGAGTGAATTTAGAACGCCTGACTTTGATTTAATTAATCAAAAATTGAACCAAAACAAAGTAATCTTTGACGGCAGAAACTTGTTTGATTTGCGAATGATGAATCAGCTAGGATATTATTATGAAAGTATTGGAAGAGGACATAAAAAGTTTTAAGTGAATAACAGTTATATTTTTAGATTCCAAAATAATTGAAACCTCATTATTCAAGGTAAAATAGTTACTGCCTTATAAATTTTTACTCATAAATGAATTTCTCAAATAAAAAAATAGCAGTTATTGGATTGGGTTATGTAGGACTACCTCTTGCTGTCGCATTTGCATCTAAATATCCAGTTGTTGGATTTGATGTTAATTCAATTCGAGTTAAAGAATTGTCTAATGGAATAGATAAAACTTTAGAAATTGAAACTTGGGAATTGGAGAAGGTAATTTGCAAAAATAAATCGTTTGAAAGCGGAAAAGTAGGTTTGCGAATTAGTACTAATGATTTTAGTATTAAAGATGCCAACATTTTTATAATTACAGTACCAACGCCAATTGACAAGAACAATCGTCCTCTATTAACTCCGATGATTCTTGCAAGTAAAACCGTGGCACAATACCTTAAGAAGGGGGATATAGTTATTTATGAATCAACAGTATATCCGGGCGTAACAGAAGATGAAATGGTTCCAATATTAGAAAAATATAGTGGATTGAAGTATAATAAAGACTTTTACTGTGGATACTCCCCTGAAAGAATAAATCCAGGAGATAAAGAACACACGTTTACTAAAATTTTAAAAATAACTAGTGGATCTACACCGGAAATAGCAGAAGTAGTTGATAAATTATATCAATCTGTCGTGACAGCAGGAACCTTCAAAGCAAAGAGTATAAAAGTGGCCGAAGCTGCCAAAGTTATTGAAAATAGCCAACGCGATATCAATATTGCTTTTGTAAATGAACTGAGTAAAATATTTAATTTAATTGGAATTGATACTTATGATGTTTTAGATGCTGCTGGAACCAAGTGGAATTTTTTAAATTTTAAGCCTGGACTAGTTGGGGGACATTGCATCGGAGTTGATCCATTTTATTTAGCACAAAAAGCTCAAGAATTAGGCTATCACCCTGAAATTATTCTTGCAGGCAGAAGAATAAATGATTCAATGGGAAAGTATGTTGCTACAGAAGTCATCAAATTGATGATGAAAAAAAATTTAAAAGTATTTAATTCAGATATTTTAATTCTTGGCTTTACTTTTAAAGAGAATTGTCCTGATTTTAGAAATACAAAAGTAATTGATATATATGATGAGCTAATAAATTTTGAAGCAAATGTTAGTATATATGATCCTTGGGTAAATAAAAGTCATGTAAAAGAAGAATATGGAATTGATGTTTTATTGGAAAAACCAGATTTCAGTAATTATTCTGCTATAATCCTAGCCGTTTCACATTCAAATTTTAATGATTTTGCATTAGAATGTAGTAATAATTTGGTTATTTATGATGTTAAAGGAATTTTAGATAAAAAACTGATTAGTAAGAGGTTGTAAATAATTTTAATAATAAAAATGAACGATTATAAAAAAATACTTGTAACAGGAGCAGCTGGATTTATTGGATTTCATTTAGTCGAATCTTTAATTTCTGATAATAGTTATAAGAACTGTGAAATTTTTGGCCTTGATATAATTAATGACTATTATGATGTTGATTTGAAATATTCTCGTTTAATTCAACATGGGATTGATGGTAAAAGACTGAAAATCAATGAATTTCAGGTTTCTTCTAAATACTCAAATTATCAATTTCATAAGGCAGATATATCTGATTTTGATCATATTGTTGATTTTATGAATAGGGAGAAATTTGATATTGTAGTTAATTTGGCAGCACAAGCTGGAGTTCGTTATAGTTTATCAAATCCTCGTGCTTATACTAAATCTAACATAGATGGATTTTTAAGTATCTTGGAGGGCTCAAGAATTAGTAATGTTAAGCATTTGTTATACGCAAGTTCAAGTAGCGTTTATGGGTTGAATAGTCATATGCCTCTCTCAGAAAAACAACCCACAGAGCATCCTATTTCACTTTATGCTGCTACAAAAAAGGCAAATGAAATGTTTGCTCACTCTTACTCACATCTTTATAAGATCCCTACTACAGGGTTACGTTTTTTTACGGTTTACGGTCCTTGGGGAAGGCCTGACATGGCATTATTTTTGTTTTTAGAAGCAATTTTAAAAGATAAACCGATAAATGTTTTTAACAATGGGAAAATGGTAAGAGATTTTACTTTTATTTATGATATTGTAAATTCAATAAAATTATTATTAAATAAACCTCCTATTGAAAAATCTATTCTAGAGGATAAATCTATGTCAGCGGATTACAGTACAGCACCTTTTCATATTTTTAATATTGGTAATAGTAATCCCGTTCAGTTAATTGAATATATTGATGCCCTTGAAAAAGCAGTAGGGAAAAAGGCTATTAAAAATTTTATGGATATGCAGCCAGGTGATGTACCAATTACCCATTCTGATACTAGTTCATTAGAAGAATATATTAATTTTAAACCTCAAACAAGTATTGAGGATGGGGTTGATTTCTTTGTAAATTGGTATAAGAGTCAATATTTAAAATCTAATTGATGTTTAGAATTATTAATTTTCCTAAAATTATGGATCCTAGAGGAAATCTAACTTTCCTACAAAATCCGAATCAGATTCCATTCAAAATAAAAAGAGTTTTTTGGACTTATGATGTTCCAGGAGGAGAAAAACGTGGCGGTCACGCCTATAAGAATCAAGAAGAAGTTATTATTGCTTTAAGTGGAAGCTTTGATATTGTTATTACTCATTCGAACGGTTTAGAAGAAAAAATTAATTTAAATAGGTCATATTTTGGTTTGTATGTTCCTGCTAATACATGGAGACATATGGAGAATTTTTCAACTAATGCATTAAGCTTACATATATGTAATTCTGAATATGATGAAAGTGATTACATAAGAAATTTTGAATTTTTTTCCAATGAATAATCCAAACATATGTGACTGTATTTTAATTGACCTGCCAAGAGTAGGTGATAGAAATGGTCAAATTACTTCATTGAACAACTTAGTCGAAATCCCTTTTGAAATAAAACGAATTTTTTATTTATATGACATTCCTGGTGGAGAATCACGTGGAGCACACGCACACAAGCAATGCCATCAACTTTTGATAGCAGCAAGTGGTTCCTTTGAAGTTGTAATCGAAGATGGTATAAATAAACAACAAATTATTCTTAATAGGCCAAATATTGGTCTTCATATACCTCCTGGAATTTGGGCTTCAGAAATTAATTTTTCGAGTGGTTCAATTTGTTTGGTTTTGGCCTCTCATGTATTTGATGAATCTGACTACATTAGAAATTATTTGGAGTATGAAAAATTTATAAGAAATGATCGGAGTTAAAATTTCACAAATCGAATATTACTTACCTGATACAATTTTGAATAATGAAGATGTTGCCTCAGTAATGCCTGGGTGGAGCTCAGATAAAATTTATGATAAAATTGGAATAAAACACAGACATATTGCTTCGCAAGATGAAACAGCATTAGATTTAGCTACAAAGGCGTGTGAAAAAATTAGAAAAAATTTGGATTTTGAGAAAATTGATTCTTTAATATTATGTACTCAATCTCCAGAATATTTATTGCCTACTGGAGCATGCATTCTACAGCATAGAATTGGATTAAATTCAAATACAATGTGCTTTGATTTTAATTTAGGATGTTCAGGTTATATATATGGGCTAGCAATAGCAAAAGGCTTGATTCAAAGTAAAATAATTAAAAACTGTCTACTTGTGACTGCTGATACATATACAAAATATTTGGATCAAAATGATGGTTCAAATCGTGCTATATTTGGTGATGGAGCATCGGTAACTTATTTGGAATCTTCACTTGACAGTCAAATTCTTAATTTTGTACTAGGAACAGATGGCTCAGGTTCAAGCAATCTAATAGTTAAAGGTGGTGCTACTAAGGATATTAAAAATAGCAATCCTAAATTATATATGAATGGCGGAGAAATATTCAATTTTACAAATAAATCCGTTCCTATTTTGGTGGAAAATACATTAAAAGAAAATGGTATGGAAATAGATGAAATTGATTATTTTGTTTTTCATCAGGCTAATATGTACATGTTAGAGCATTTAAGAAAAAAAATAGGGATACCCAGGGAAAAATTTATTGTTGATATGGAAAATTTTGGCAATACCGTATCTTCTACGATTCCAATTGTTTTAGCAAATAAAATTAATTTAGAAGTAAACAAATTAGTGAATAAAAAAATTATGTTAGTAGGATTTGGGGTTGGATATTCTTGGGGAGCAGTTATTATTAAAATTTAATATTATGGAAAAGAAATATTTTTTAGAAGAGTTAAAAAATGTACTTGATTTGAATCAAGAACTCAATTTTGAAGACAAATTGCTTGAGCTAGAAGACTATGATTCTCTGGTACAAATGAGTGTTGCAGCTTGGGTTTCTGATAGCTGTGATATTGAATGTAAGGTTTCTGATGTTAGCAATTTCACAACAGTTGAAGATATTTTCAATTTTATAAATAAATAATGGAATTAACATTTGACGATTTTAAGGAACGTGCTAAAAATACCTCACTTTCTAAGTGGGAGAAAATTGGATTTCCTGATAGTTATAGAAAAGATTCTGAAGTATATATATTTAATGACATTGTAACTAAATTGAAACTTGAAAAAAGTAAAATCATTTTAGATATTGGATGTGGATGTAGCGATTTAGTAGAGCACTTAATTTGTTATTCAACTTTAAACAAAAAAAAGCTTTATTTAGTAGATTCTGACGAGATGCTCAAAAACATTGATTCTAATAATTTATCAGATGAAATTTTTCTTATCAGTGGGAGTTTTCCTGATAAAAATGTTTTAGATAATATATCAAATATTAAATTTGATTCCATAATAGTATACAGTGTAATTCAATATGTATTTATTGAACAAAGCATATTTAAATTTATTCATAATTGTATTAATTTATTAACTCCCGGCGGAAGTTTATTGATAGGAGATATACCTAATTTTCAATCAAGAGAAAGATTTATAGGATCTAATGAAGGTTTGGAATTTATCAAAAACTCACCTAAGGTCAATAATCCAATTAGCTTATTGCATGAAAACGAGGAAAGAATTGACGATAGTGTAATTATGTCAATTTTACTACGATTTAGAAAGTTTGGTTGTGAAACTTATCTATTACAACAATCAACTGAACTTCCATTTGCAAATAGACGTGAAGATATTTTGATTGTAAAACGTTAATATGAATAAAACAAAAAAATTGATTTTATTTGGTGATAGTGCATTTGCTGAAATTGCTTTTGAATATTTCACTCATGATTCAATTTATGAGGTTGTTGCAATAACAATTAGTAAAAAGTATATAAAGAATCACACATTTTTGGGATTACCAGTAGTTCCGTTTGAAGATATTGAAAATATTTATCCTCCTTCTGACTATGAAATGCATATTGCGTTAGTTTATAATTCATTAAACAGAATAAGAAAGAATTTTTATAATTTTGCTAAATTAAAAGGGTATAAACTGGCGAATTACCTAAGCTCAAGTGCTTTTGTTTGGCATAACGTTCAATTAGGGGATAACATTTTCATTTTTGAAGACAATACAATTCAACCTTTTGTTAGAATTGGTTCAAATAATGTTTTTTGGAGTGGCAATCATATTGGACATCATACTAATATAGGGTCTCATAATTTTTTTTCTTCGCATGTAGTTGTTTCGGGTTTTTGTAACATTGAAAACAGTAATTTTTTTGGGGTAAATTCCACTATAGCGAATAATCTTAATATTGGGAGTGATTGTTTAATAGGATCTTTTGCACATATCGGTAAAGATGTTTTGGATGGTTCTTTAATGAGAGGGAAACATACAGATTTAGATCCAAAATCTACTTGGGATAAACTAAAAATTCAGAGGGATGAAGATTGAAAAAAGAGGATTGGTTTATTTTCCTGATGGGGAAAAATTTTGGAAGAAGTTATATGCAATGATGCCAACGCCTGTTTTTTTATCAGAAAAAAATTGCATTAGAGTTTATTTCGGAATTACAGATGCTGAACGTAATGGGAGAATTACATTTATTGATTTAGATTCCAACAATCCTTCATCAATTATTTCAAAACCTGATAAAATTGTGTTAGATATTGGCGGTATTGGTACGTTTGATGACTCAGGGGTAATTCCATCATCAATTTTATTTGATGAATGTGATATAAAATTATATTATGTTGGGTTTCAAAGAACATCTAAAGTGCCATACATGCTTTATTCAGGTTTAGCTACAGCTTCTGATTATGATAGTATGTTTTGTAGAAATAGTAAAGTGCCGATTATTGATAGATCTGCTATCAATCCGTATTCAACTGCTGCACCTTTTGTAATTAAGGAGAACAAATTGTATAAAATGTGGTTTTGGGAAGGTGAAAGTTGGGTTGAAATAAATGGAAAAAAATATATTAAAGCAATTTTAAGTTATGCGGAATCCATTAATGGAATAAATTGGGATATTGTTAAAAGAGGATGTATTAGACCTTCAGAAGAAACGGAATTTTCTGTTGGTCGACCTTGGGTAATAAATCATAAAGGAATATATAAAATGTTCTATTCAGTAAGATTTGTAGATAAACTATATCGAATGGGATATGCAGAATCTAATAATGGGATTGATTGGATTAGAAAAGACTTAGTACATGATTTAGATGTTTCTGAAAACGGATGGGATAGTGAAATGATCTGTTATCCTTCTTTATTAGAAGTAAACAATAAAACATACATTTTCTATAATGGAAATAATAATGGGGAATCTGGTTTTGGCTACGCCGAAATAATTGAATGGTAATGATAGAGATTAAAAAGTATACAGAAGATTTAAAAGAGGGGTGGAATTTTTTTTTAAATGTATCAAAGAATCCATCTTTTTTATTTGATAGAAATTTTATGGATTATCATTCAGATAGATATAAAGATTATTCTTTACTCGCATTTATTGATACAAATCTAGTTGCTATTTTACCTGCCAATTTCGATAGTGGAAAATTAATAAGTCATCAAGGCTTATCTTATGGAGGCTTAATTTTTAAAAACGAATTGCGTTTATCTGAGATTGCCGAAATAGTTAAAGCTGTGTTATTTTATTTAAATACTAATGGTATTGATAGTTGGATTTTGAAACTAATTCCAAGAATGTATAATCTCAGGCCTAGCGATGAGTTAGATTGGGTTTTATTTAAATTGTCAGCCAAATTGTATAGAAGAGATACTGCATTAGTAATTGATAACAATGCGGAGCCTATAAACTATCAAGAAAGGCGGAAAAGATCAATTAAAAAAGCTTTGAAACTTGATATTAATATTAAAGCCGGAAATTCTGAATTTGACCCTTTTTGGGATCAAATTCTTGTGCCAAATTTATTAAGTAAACATGGTGTTAAGCCAGTACACAGTATTGAAGAAATTAAATTATTAGCTTCTAGGTTTCCCGAAAATATAAAACAGTATAATATTTATCTCAAGACAAAAATTGTCGCCGGATGTACAATTTTCTTAAATAAAAATGTTGCACATGCACAATATATTTCAGGATCAAACGAAGGAAGAGATTCAGGATGTTTAGATTATTTATTCGATCATTTAATTAAAAATGAATTTAGTTCTTACAGATATTTTGATTTTGGTATTTGTAATGAACAAGATGGTCAATTTATAAATAAAGGATTGTTGGATTGGAAAGAGGGTTTTGGCGCAAGGACAATTATCCATGAATTTTATGAAATAGATACAAATAGATTTGAATTGTTAGATAATACATTAATTTGAAATGAAAATCCCTTTTTTAAATTTTGAACCATCGCATTCTCCAATTAAGGAAGAAGTATTAAGATCAATTGAAATGGTTTATGACAGTAATTGGTTTATTCTTGGAAATAAATTAATTGATTTCGAGAGTGATTATTCTAAATTTAATAATGTTAAACATACAATTGGAGTGAGTAATGGTCTTGACGCGTTAGTTTTATCACTTAAAATTGCTGGTATTAACTCTGGAGATGAAGTCATAGTACCTTCGAATACCTACATAGCGTCTTGGTTAGCTATTACTGCCTTAGGGGCTATTCCAATTCCGGTTGAACCTAACATTGAAACATATAATTTAGATACTTTGAAAATTGAGCAATCTATAACTAACAAAACAAAAGCTATTATGCCCGTTCATTTGTATGGCCAAGCTTGCGAAATGGAAAGTATAATTTCTTTAGCTAGTAAATATAATTTAAAAGTAATTGAAGATAATGCTCAAGCTCAAGGCGCATCATTCAAAGGTAGATTAACTGGTAGTTTTGGCGACATAAATGCTACAAGTTTTTATCCTGGAAAAAATCTTGGAGCATTAGGAGATGCAGGAGCCGTCACTACCAATAATGCTAATTTTGATAAAGAAGCTAGAATTTTGAGAAATTATGGCTCTGAAAAAAAATACTACAATGAAGTTGTTGGATATAACATGAGATTAGATGAACTTCAAGCAGCTATACTTTCTGTTAAATTAAATTATCTCGATGAATGGACCGCTCAACGACAAATTATTGCACAGTTGTATTATCAAAATCTTGATGGAATTGGAGATTTAATTCTACCAAAAGTGGCAGATAATGCAACACACGTATATCATTTGTACGTAATTAGAACCGATAAAAGAAAAGAGGTTAGTGAATATTTAAATGAAAACGGAGTGGGAACTTTGATCCATTATCCTTTACCACCACATATGCAAAAAGCGTATTCACATTTGGGGTATAATAAAGGGAGTTTTCCAATCGCTGAAAAAATTGCCGATACTTGTCTAAGTTTGCCTATATGGCCAGGGATGGAATTTTCTGAGGTTGAATTTATTTCAAATAAATTAAAGAAGTTTTTTGAAAAACGATAAATAGATTGAAATAAAGTGGTCAGTGAATCATTTATTTTATATGTTTTAAATATAAAAGCAAACATTAAAAATCATTTTGAACTTAGGATATAAATGCATTAATCAACCATTAGTTATACTAGCTGGTGGTTTCGGTACGAGACTTCAGTCAATTTTAAAAGGAAATCCAAAACCTTTGGCAGATATTGATGGAGTTCCATTTCTTCAACTTTTGTTTATCAACTGGGTTAATCAAGGATTCTCAAAATTCATACTTTCCTTGCATTATGAGTCTGATAAAATTATAAATCTTGTTGAAGAGCTTAAAAAGACGATTTTAGTCGATTGCGAAGTTAAATTTATAGTGGAAGAAACTCCCTTAGGGACAGGTGGAGCGGTTTCATTTGTTGTGAATGAATTAAATTTAAATGGGGATATTTTCATCATGAATGCTGATACTTGGATTGAGTCAGTTTTTCAAATGTTAGTTAAAGAAGATGGAAATTTTATAGGAGTTGTAAAATTTGATGACACAAGCAGATATGGTAACGTTGTTATTGATGACAATAATAAAATTGTCAGATTTGAGGAAAAAAATGAAAATCATACTTCAGGATTAATAAATGCCGGAGTGTATAGGCTTTCTACCAACTTATTTGCAGATTGGGATGGAAAAGCTTATTCATTGGAAAGAGATCTCTTTCCAAATTTAATACACAATAAATTGTTAAACGGAATAGAATTAAAAACAAATTTTATTGACATTGGTGTTCCAGAGGATTATTTAAGGTTTTGTAGCTGGAGAAAAATTTAGTATGAATTTAGAGAATTTTGTAATTGAAAAAAAGGCTACAATTAATGAAGCCCTGCATAAAATTGAAAAAAATCAAAAAGGATTTATTTTATTATGCGATGATAATAGTAAGATAATTGGGATTTGTACTGATGGTGATATCAGAAGGAAGTTGATGGATGGTATTACCATAAATGATTCAATTACGAATTGTATTAATACTAACTTTGTCAAGGCAAAAAGCGATACTCCCAGGGAATTATTATTAAAGCAGTTGGATCATAAAATCAAAGTAATTCCTATCCTTGATTTAGATGATCGATTAATTTCAATTGTTTCTAAAGATTTTTTACCCGAAAAGAAAGAGCAAAAAGTTTTTGCTAGAGCTAAGTCCCCAGTAAGAATTAGCTTTGGAGGTGGAGGCTCTGATATTTCATCCTATTTTTCTGAAAATAAAGCCGCAGTTATTAATGCTACCATATCACTTTATAGTCATGCTACTTTGAAAATCAGAGAAGATGAAAAAGTATGTATTTCCTCTCTAGATTTAAATGATTCAATTGAATTTGAGAATATTGAGGAATTGAATACCTATAATGGTAAGTTTTCTCTTATTGTTTCAGTTATTCGGGCTGTTAACCCTTCTTACGGATTTGAGCTTTTTCTTTATTCTGATTTTCCAATGAGTTCTGGACTAGGTGGATCAGCAGTTGTTACTTCATCAATTCTTGGGTGTTTTAATCAATTTAGGAATGATCAATGGGATAAACATGATATTTCTGAACTTGCATTTCAATCAGAACGACTTCATATGGGCATTGCAGGTGGTTGGCAAGATCAGTACGCAACAGTATTTGGTGGTTTAAATTTTATGGAATTTAATCCTGGACAAAATGTTATTACGCCGATTCGATTAAATAATGAAACAATTGTTGAATTAGAAGAAAGTCTTTTATTGTGTTATACCGGTGTAACTCACGATTCAGGTAATATACATAGTGATCAAAAAGAACAGACTAAAAGTGTTAAAGTTAAGGACCGTATTCAATCTAACGTAGATTTGACTTATGAAATGAGGAATCACCTATTGAGAGGCCGTCTTAATGATTTTGGAAGTTGTATTCACAAAGCTTGGGAATTAAAAAGAGGATTTAGTTCAAAGATTAGTAATTCTTGGCTTGATGAAATATATAATGGAGCAATTCAAAATGGTGCAATCGGAGGCAAAATTTTGGGTGCCGGAGGAGGAGGGTATTTTTTATTTTACGTGCCTGCTTTTGAAAGGAATAAACTAATGAATTGGGTACAATCAAAGGGTATGATATGTACTCCTTTCGTTTTTGAAAATCAGGGATTGCAATCCTGGAAAGTTAGAGAAAATCAATAATAAAAAAGTGATGAATATTCAAATTGGAAATTTTGTTTTAGGTGGGGAGAGAACATTTATTATTGCCGAAATCGGGAATAATCATAATGGAGATTTCGAGCGTGCAAAATTAATGATTGATAAAGCAGTTGAAATGGGGGCGGATTGTGCTAAGTTTCAAATGCGTCAAATTAAGGAAGTTTATAGATCTAAAAGTTTAGAAAAAAGTGGCGAAGATTTAGGTACTGAATATATAATTGACCTCTTAAATAAATTCGAACTATCTATAGAAGAACAAAAGGGACTTTCAGATTATTGTAAGTCCCAAGGCATCATGTATATGTGTACACCTTGGGATTACAAAAGTGTTGAAATTTTAGAATCCTTTGATGTACCTGCTTATAAGGTTGCTTCAGCAGATTTGACTAATTTACCCTTATTGGATAAATTGTCAACTACAAATAAACCTCTAATTCTATCTACAGGGATGAGTTCTTCAGAGGAAATAGGTTTTACGGTGGACTTTCTCAATAGACGCAAGGTTAATTTTGTTTTACTACATTGTAATAGTACATATCCCGCACCAATTCAAGACATTAATTTAAATTGGATCGGTCAATTAAAAAAAGTACATAGCTTAGTAGGTTATTCGGGACATGAAAGAGGGATTAATGTTTCTTTAGCAGCAGTAGCAGTTGGTGCGAAAGTGATAGAGCGGCACTTTACTTTGGACAGAAAAATGGAAGGACCTGATCATGCTGCTAGTTTAGAGTTCGATGAATTTCAAAATTTAATAAAAGGTATTAGAGAGATTGAAATTGCAATGGGTGATGGTAGTTCTTCTGATCGAAAATTTAGCCAAGGCGAAATGATTAATAGGGAGAATCTCGGTAAGAGCTTAGTTGCAGCTCATTCATTGAAAAAAGGTACAATTTTAAAAGCCTCGGATATTAAAGTATTAAGTCCTGGCCAAGGTCTTTCTCCACAATATTTTGAATCATTAATTGGGCTTGAGATTAAACGAGATTTGAATAATGAAGACTATTTTTTTAAATCTGATATAACAAATACAATCCAAGAGATTAGGAATTATAAATTTAGTCATCCTTGGGGTATACCAGTTAGGTACCATGATTTTAAAAATTACCAATCTTTAATTTCACCTGATATGTTTGAATTTCACCTATCTTATTCAGATATGGAATTGAACATTGGCGATTATTTGTCTGGTACTTATGACGTCGGATTTGTAGTTCATGCTCCGGAGTTATTTAAGGATAGCCATTTAATGGATTTAGCAACTCCTAATGAAGGTTATCGTAAAATATCAATGCTTGAGACTCAAAAGGTTATTGATATAACTCGTAAGTTAAAGAAGTATTTCCCCAAAGAAATTAGGCCACAAATTGTAGCTAATATCGGTGGATTCAGTATGGATGCTCCTTTTGAAGAAAGTGTCAAAAAAGCATATTATGAACAGTTCTTTAAGAGTTTAAGCGAATTAGATACTGAGGGGGTTGAATTAATCCCACAAACTATGGCACCGTTCCCTTGGCATTTTGGCGGTCAACGGTATCAAAACATATTTGTTCATGTTGATGAAATTGTAAAATATTGTAAAGAATATGGTATTAGAATGTGTTTTGATGTTTCTCATACTATGTTGACTTGTAATCATTTTAATCAAGACTTTTATGAATTTGCAGAAAAAATTGCCCCTTATACAGCTCACATTCATATGGGCGATGCAAAAGGAGTTAATGGTGAGGGGCTTCAAATTGGTGAGGGTGAAATAGATTTCGAAAGACTTGGAAAAATTTTAAATTTGGGGTGTCCCAAAGCAAGTTTTATTCCTGAAATTTGGCAAGGCCATAAAAATAATGGAGAAGGGTTCTGGATTGCACTTGAAAAGCTTGAAAATAAATTATAGTTATGAAAGAATTAATAAGAGCAGAGATTAATAAATCAATTGAGGTAAAACAAGAAGTCCTCAAAAATTCTGAAATAATATTACAGATTGAAAAATTGGTAAATGATTGCATTACTTCCTTGAAGTCTGGTGGTAAAGTAATTTTTTGTGGAAATGGCGGTAGTTTTGCAGATTCTCAACACTTGGCGGCTGAGTTTGTATCTAGATTAAGATTTGATAGGTCGCCTTTAGCCTCTGTTGCACTAGGAACAAATAGTTCAAATATGAGCGCTATCGGGAATGATTATGGATATGATCAAGTATTTAAGCGTGAGATCTTGGCATTAGGGAGCAATAACGATGTATTTATCCCCATTTCAACAAGTGGAAATAGTTCTAATGTAATTGAAGCGATCAAAGCGGCAAATGACATGGGAATAAAGACAATTGCGTTTACTGGAGGTAATGGCGGTAAAATTGCTGAAATTTGTGATTGCGTGGTTGTCCCAAGTTGTAGTACCGAAAAAATTCAGGAAGTTCATATAATGTTGGGACATATTTTGTGTTACTTGATTGAAAGTGAAATGTTTAATAATTCAAAAAGATAATAATATGGAAGGTAGATTAATTTGGATGAATGGTAAATTAGTTCCTGAGACAGAAGCTAAAATTTCCGTTTATGATTCGGCTTTAATGTTTGGTGATATGGTTTTTGAAATGACAAGATCATTTAATAAAGATCAATTTAAACTTAGAGAACATTTAAATAGATTATATTATGGTTTAAAGATTTTGCGAATTCCATTGGAAATGACAATTGAGGAAATGGAAAGGCACTGCTATGAAACTATCGAAGCGAACGATCATTTATTTGGGAAAGATGATGAGCATAGATTAATGATTGATGTTTCAAGAGGAGCACTTGGCATATATCAGCGGATTGAAGGTTTGCATAAAGGTCCAAACGTTATTATTGCGGATTTCCCTTTACGTTGGACTGTATCTGGAATGGGACATCTTTTTGACAAAGGGATTAATGCTGTAATTACGTCGCAACGTGCTATACCTGCAAGTTTGCTTGATCCTAAAATAAAAAATAGGAGTAGAATATTTTATTTAATGGCTAACATTGAAGCTTCTCAATTTGAAGGGGAGGATAATTGGGCATTATTATTAGATACTTCAGGGTATATTTCTGAGGGAACTGGAGATAATTTCTTCATTATAAAGGATAATGTTATAATTAGTCCAGAGGGAAGAGATATTTTAAGGGGTATATCTAGAGAATATGTAATGAAAGAATTGTGTCCTCAATTAGGTTTGACTGTTGTTGAAAAAAATATAGACCCTTATGATGTATATACTGCTGATGAGGCATTTATGACTGGAACTCCTTTTTGTATGTTACCAGTTACAAAACTAAATGGACTTCCAATTGGAGACGGTAAAGTAGGAAGTGTATTTAACTCTATCTTAAGTCAATGGTCAAAAAATACGGGTGTAGATATTGCTGGCCAAATTAAAAGTTGGAATAAAATTGATGGCGCTTCATCAGGGAATGCACCAACACCTTATAGTTTTAAATCAAAGCCAAGTAAATAACTAATGAATAGTTTAGGCGTGATGCAGGGGAGATTACTCCCTAAATATAAGAATAGATATCAAGCTCATCCAGTAGGTTATTGGGAGAATGAATTTGAAATTGCCTCTAGACTCAATTTACAATTCATTGAATTTATATTTGATTATAATGAGTATGAATTAAATCCATTATTTTATAAACTTGGGATTAATAAAATTACAAGCATAATTGAAAAGACTTCTGTTGGGGTAAGATCAGTTTGCGCTGATTTTTTAATGGAATCACCATTGCATTCCAAGAATCCTGCTTTGGTTGAACAAAGTCAATTAGTAATAAGTAAATTACTTTCAAATTTAGCCACTCTCGGAGTTAAGGATTTAGTTATTCCATGTGTAGATCAATCATCTTTAGTCGATGAAGACGATTTTAATAGATTCATTAATAATATTCAACCAATAATTGAACTTGCTAGTAAGTATGATATAAATCTTTCATTAGAGACAGATTTGAATCCAATTGTTTTTGGTCAACTTTTAGATCTTTTACCTTTTAGAAATGTTACGGTGAATTATGATACGGGCAATAGTGCATCTTTAGGGTTTAATCCAATCGAAGAGTTTTCCGCTTATGGAAAAAGAATTTCAGATATTCATATTAAAGATAGGAAGTTAAATTCTGGCTCTGTTTTTTTAGGAACTGGTGATGTTAGGTTTGATTTATTTTTTGAAGCATTAAAATCTATAAATTATAATTCGCCTTTTATTTTGCAAGTTTTCAGAGATGATGAGGGCATTTCTGTTTTTAAACAGCAACTGGAAATATTTCAAAATATCATACAAAAATATCAATGAATACAATTGCAATTATATTAGCAAGAGGAGGGTCAAAAGGAATTCCAAATAAAAATATTATCGATTTCTGCGGTAAACCTCTTATAGCATGGACAATTGAGAACTGTTTAGAAGGTGGGGCAAATTCTGTTTGGGTCAGCTCCGATTCAGATGAAATTTTAAGTATAGCATCTAAATTTGGAGCCAATACTATCAAAAGACCTAATGACATATCGGGGGATTTTGCAACATCTGAATCTGCCTGGTTGCATGCATTAAATTATGTCGAATCAATAGAAAAGATACAAATTGATTGGGTTTTAGCTCCACAAGTTACTTCTCCACTTCGAGAATCCTCTGACATTAAAAAGGCGATAAGCTTAGCTAACGAAAACAAAAATGATTCTTTTTTCTCATGTAGCATTGCTGAGGATTTGTTCTTCTGGCAAAAAAATGAAGCGGGGAAATTGGACAGCATTAATTATGATTGGAGAAATAGAAAGAGAAGGCAAGATATTCCATCACAGTATATTGAAAATGGCTCATTTTATTTATTTAAACCTGAAGTACTGCGAAGTACAAATAATAGATTTGGAAGTAAAATAGGATTAGTAGAAATGGAATTTTGGAAGATGTTTGAAATAGATTCATTTGATGATTTAAAAATGTGTTCTGCTTTAATGAAGGAGTTTATTATTAAATAAATTGCGGTGGAAATAAAATTCTTTGATAAGACTGTAGTTGTTGTGGGAGGATCTAGAGGAATAGGCTTATCAATTGTAAGGTCCTTTCTCGAATCTGGGGCAAATGTCCATGTCATCTCAAGAACTAAAAATTTGGAGAGTGAGTTAGAGCTAAAGGCAAGTTTTGGGGATAGAGTTTACTTTTATTATGTTGATGCAACTATTGAATTTGATTTAATTTCTTGTTCAAAGCAAATTTTAATTAAATCTTTTGGAGCTATTGATATATTAATTTGCAATGTTGGAAGTGGTAAGTCAGGTGCAAATCCAATAAATACACCAGACGTTTGGAATCATTCATGGAATACTAATTTTTCTTCCGTTTTAAATGCTTCAAGAGTATTTTCTCATTTAATTAATAGTGGAGGTGTAATCATTTTCATTTCTTCAATTGCAGGAATTGAAAATATAGGCGCTCCTACTGAATATAGTATTGCAAAATCTGCAATTAAAACCTTTGCTAAAATTTTATCCCATAAATTAGCTCCAGCAATAAGGGTTAACACAATCCTCCCAGGTAATATTTATTTTGAGAAGGGGATATGGTATGAAAAGATGAGAGCCAATCCGACTATGGTTAAAGAAATGATTAATACGAAAGTACCATTGAAAAAATTTGGAGATCCACAAGATATTGCAAATGCTGTTCTATTTCTATCTTCAGATAAAGCTTCATTTATAACTGGATCAAGTTTAACAGTTGATGGAGGACAAACTATAGGATTCTAAATAGGAAAAATATGTTTTCATTAAAAGATAAAGTCATTGTAGTAACTGGAGCATCTGGTCTTTTGGGAAGGGAACATATTGATGCCATTGCATCTTTTGGAGGGGTGCCAATTTTATTAGATTTAAATCAAGAAGTTTTAGATTCTCAGGTAGGTGAATTGAATGCAAAATACAATCTAAATTCTTGCGGTTTTGCAGTTGACATTACTTGCGAAAAACAAGTTAAAGAAATTTCTGAACTTATAATGAAGAACTATGGACATATTGATGGCTTAGTCAATAATGCGGCAAATAATCCCAAAGTAGAAAATAATGCGGAAATGAATTTCTCAAGACTAGAAAATTTTCCTATTGATATTTGGCAAAATGATTTAGATGTAACTTTAAAAGGCTCATTTTTATGTATTAAATATTTTGGTTTTTTAATTTCTAAAAATGGTAATGGGGGATCAATTGTCAATATTTCATCTGATTTAGGTTTAATTGCTCCAGATCAACGCTTGTACAAAATTGATGGCATTCCTGAAGACTTGCAACCTGTTAAACCTATTACTTATTCGGTAGTTAAAACAGGATTAATTGGGATTACTCGGTATGTTTCAACTTATTGGGCTGAAAAGAATGTAAGGTGCAATGCAATTTGTCCGGGGGGCGTAGAAAATAATCAAAATTCGGAATTTATTTGTGAAGTAATTAAAAGAATTCCTTTAAACAGAATGGCAGATAAATCTGAATATAGAGGGCTATTAGTTTTTTTATTAAGTGATGCCTCTAGTTATATAAATGGTTCAATTATTGCTGCAGATGGTGGTAGAAGTGCTTGGTAAAATTTTGGTAAGATTTTAATGCAAGTATTGTGTAATTAAGCGAAATAATTGACACACTAATAATTATTTATAACATTAAATTCAATTTGAAGTATAATTATATACATATGAAATTATAATAATTTAATTTATTTTTAATTCTGTCCTCTGTCTAATAGCATTTAACAATAATTACACATATATTTTATTATAATTTAATTAATTATTTTAAAATTAAAGCATTAAAATGTGTTATCAAATTCGCATTTTAGTAATCATATCTGATTTTTAATTTCATTATTTATTGATACTCTAAATACAAGAAAATATTTAATATTTACTTAAGAATTGTTTCTATAAAATTTAATTGTATTCTTTTATAGAATTATAAAATAAGCATAATTGATGAATAAGATAAATAATAATAAAGAATACAAAGATATTTTTAAAATTTCATTTTCGTATGGGTTACTACAGGTATTTCAAATTGCTGTAAACTTGATAAAAACTAAGTGTATAGCAATCATTCTTGGTCCATCAGGTGTCGGACTCAATAATTTATTTCAAAGTGGTACAGGAGTCATTGCCAGTATCGTTAATAATGGATTGACTACAAGTGCAGTTAAAGAAATTACTCTGGCAGAGTCTAGTTTAAATAATTATGAGGCAGGTTTGAAAATTTCTGCTTTTAAAAAACTTTTGGTAATTACTGGTATTTTAGGATTTGCTTTTTGTTTTGTGCTCGCGCCATTTTTAAGTCATAATACTTTCAATTCTTATAATTATATAATTTCATTTCAGGTATTGTCTTTAAGTGTTTTATTAAATCAGCTTTCTGGCGGTTTTGGTGTCTTATTGCGATCTAGGAGATTAACTAGACGAATAATTGTTTCAACAGTTGTTTCTTCAATTTTTTCATTAATTGCGACTCTTCCTTTATTTTATTTATTTAAATTTAATGGGATGGTTCCTGCCATTGTAATTACTAGTTGTATAAATTTAGTTGTTTTAAAATATTATTCAAGAGATCAAGTATACCAATCTGTTAAATTGAGCTTATTAGAAGCTATATTGATTGGAAAATCTATGATGTCATCAGGCTTCTTAATAAGTTTATCTACTTTGTTTGCTAGTATTATTTCATATATTTTCATATCATTTCTTTCTCGTAAATCTTCATCAAATTTAGTTGGATTATATACTGCAGGCTTTGCTATTTTGAATACTTATGTTGGGTTAATTTTTAATGCTATGGCTCAGGATTTTTATCCTAGACTTTCAAGTAAAATTGAAAATAAGAATGAAGCGTATAAATTAATTTCATATCAAATTGAAATTTCAATTTTAATCATTTCTCCTTTATTAGTTGTGATGATTTTGTTTAACAAGTTACTTATTAATATAATGTATACCGGTGAATTCTTGGTAATTTCACCGATGATAGTTTTTGCTAGTTTAGGCATTTTGTGTAAAGTATTAGCTTGGGCTGTATCTTTTTATTTATTAGCAAGCGGAAAAATTAAAGTTTATTTTTATTTGGAATTAGTTGTTTTAATTTATTCGTTAGTTTGTAATTTGTTTTTTTTTGAGTCATTTGGATTAACAGGTTTGGGAATTTCTTCTTCTCTTAATTTGATAATTGCGTCTGTCATTTATTTAATTGTTGCTAATTTATCGTTTAATAGACCTTTAATAATTATATTCATTTTCAATTTTGTTTTTATTTCATCGACAATTTTTTTCTCCATTTTACATGAAGATAAGTTTTCAATTTATTTTAAATTATTAATTCTTTTGTTTGTTAGTCTTTTTAATATTAAAATTCTTCTCAAGAAACTTAGATTTGATCTTTTTGTATATTTAGTTAGCATATTTAAATAAGAATAATTTTATATGAGAATATTAGTAGTTGGTGAGATGAGTGGCGCTGCAGGGGAATTAGTTAAGGGATTTAAAAAAAATGGATGTGTTGTAAATCATATAGGTTTTACAAATGTTTTTAGGAATATTAATCCCCAAATTAATTTAAGTGAAAATAGAGGTGTTTATGGTTTTATTGATCGATTTTTTAAAATTTATTCTACATTTTTTCTATATCGGTATGATTTGATTGTCTTTGTGAGGTATTGGAGATTTTTCGATTTTGATGCAATAAATCAATTATTGTTTAGCCGACTTCGGGAAAAAACAAATTTATTAATATTTTGGTCTTTAAGTTGTGATAAGGTTGTCAGGGACAACTTTAAGATTGTATCGCCACTTTGTGAACCATGCATGTTGAGTGATAATTTGACTAAATGTAAATATGAGGAGAATAGTTCTGTTAGCAATGAATTATCCTTTAAAGAATATATAGATATTATTGTCACTGGGTCAATTGAATATAAGCAGTCATATGATGCATCTAATCAACTTAATAAATTCATTCCAATGGGGATTTTTTTTGAGGATAAACATAAGTTAAATTTTAATTTTTCCAATGACTACATTAAACTCTACCATGCGAAATCTAGAGTAGGGTTTAAGGGGAGTGATGTTTTTGAGAGGGCAATTAGCCAAATTTCTGAAAAACATAAATTTATTATACACATTGACGAAAAACTGCCTCTAAATGTACATCTTGACAATATAGACAGTTCTAATGTAGTATTTGATCAATTATATAATAGAAGTTTGGGTATGAATAGTTTGCAAATTTTAAAAAAAGGTCGCATTTTGATTTGTGGCAGTCTTCATAAAGATGCTGGGGATTTTGTATTGCCGTTTATTATAAATAGAGATGAAGATGGGGTTTTATCCTCATTATCCGATCTTTTTTCAAATTATGATTCTTATAAAAAAGCAATTAATTATAATTATGATATTTTATTTCAAAATTATAATTCTACTAAAATTGCTTTCGAGTTTTTAAATTTATTATAAATTTATGTTAGATACATTAAGAAGTATATTTAAAAGTTTTTGGATTGTTGAAAGTTTTGTGTTTTATTATTTAACTAAAATTATTAGAATAAAAATAATTCCATTTTCATCTATACCATTAAAAAAAACTATATTTATATTTGGTTCTGGTGCATCTTTGAATGAATTATCAACTTGTGAATTGAATAAAATTAAGGATATGGGTGATACTATGGGTTTTAATGCTGTAGTAGACTTTAACAAGATTCATTGGGATTATTTTATTATTCGTGAATTCGAGCAGACTGTGATTAAATTTAAATCATTTGAATTTGAATCTATCTTTAATTGGGATTTAATTAAAGATTTTAATAGTAAAATTTCTAATTCGATTTTTTTTTCAAATACTAAATTTTTGATTTGCTCAGATCGTAAATGTGGACAAGCCTTATTATGGTTACATATTTTTGGCAAAAACTTTAAAAATAAATTACTTTACACTAATAAATTAAATAGATCTATTAATTGGCCTCCAAGTAATTCTTTATTTGAAATACCACATGGCAATGCTACTTTAAATGATGCTATTAACTTATCTTATTTAGCTGGATATAGTGAAATTGTTTTAGTCGGTGTTGATTTATACGATTCAAGGTATTTTTATTTGAAAGAAAATGAAACTAGAGATATTGATAAGACTCGAAATAGAGACAATAGAATGAAACATAATACTTCTGGTCCTATGCTTGCTAACTTATCGCTATGGAAAACATTTTTGTTAGATAAAAATGTTAATATTAAAGTATTAAATCCTAAATCTATGGCTGCTAGTGTTATTGATGTATATACTATTCTTTAATTAATTAAAATTTAAATCAAACATTATGTTAAAAATTGTTAAACTATTGAAAAACTATTATTTTATCTTAAAGGCTAATTTAGTTGGCGGCAAAAATAGAGTTAAGGAATTGTCTTATGATGATTATATATCACTTCAATTAGAGAAAACCCTTGATTCAGATAGAATAAATAAGTGGAAAAATGAAGAATGGGAAATAAAATTAAATGGTTTTATTAATATGTTTAATCGTCATATTGATATTATTAAAAGTTCCAGGTCTTCTTTGTGTTTAGGAGCTCGAACTGGTCAAGAAGTTGCCGCATTAAGGTCTTTAGGTATTGATTCAATAGGGGTAGATTTAGTTGAATTTCCACCATATACTATTGTTGGAGATATTCATAATCTTCCATTTGAGGAGAATTCATTTGATTTAGCATTTACCAATATTTATGATCATATATTATACCCAGATAAATTTGCAATTGAGTGTTCAAGAGTTTTAAAAAAATCAGGTTATTTAATATTACACATATCGCTAGGATTTGATCCTGATGAATTTTCTGTTAATTTCATTTATGATGAAAAGCAAATTATTAAATTGTTTCAAGAAGCGGGATTTAACGTATTTAAATCTGGGGTGATTACAAATGATTATGATTCAATGAATTATGAGTTAATTTTTGTAAATGGAAATTAATAGTAGAAAAATTAGTAATTTTTTGTTTTATTTTTATGCATTAATTTTTTTGTTTAATGTTAATAATTTTACTGTTGAGGTACAATATATTGTGACATTAATTATCGCGATGGTTGGTTTATTTGGCCTTTTTTATGTTAAAAAAGATATTCAGATTCTAGGTATTTATTTGTTAATTGTTGTTTTATTTACTTGCAAGTTTTTTTTCGGATCTTTTAAATTTTCGGTTTTTGTATCAGTTTTCTCTTTTTATCCAATCATTTTATCATTAAAGCAAGTATATTCTTTTAATAATATTGCCTCTATTTCTTCTATTTTAGGCAAATATCTGATTTTTTTGATGTTAGTGTGTTCTTTTTGGGCTTTCAATTTAGATAATTTGGAATTTACAAGGTTAGTTTCTACTTACACTTATCATATTTTGTTTTCAGATGATTTTCGATCGACAGATATGATGCCTTATCTTACAATTTCTTTTTTTTCGATTTTTGTCTATCTCAAAAGTCTTTCAAATTTTAAGTATTTGGTATTATTTTTTTTAATATTTCTTTTCCCTGTTTTAAAGTTTGACAAATCTAATTTGTGGTTAATTTACATATCGTTTTTTAGTCTATCTATAGTTCCGGTTAGATATTATAAAATCATTAATGTATTAATTTTAGTATTTCTTTTATTAATACCTTTATTTATTATCCACTTTAGTATAATTTATTCAAGTGATCCAATTGCCAACTTACTAACCAGTGGTCGGATTGAAATATGGAGTAGTGTTTCAGTCGAATTACTTAAAAATTATCCTTTCAATATTTTTTTTGGTCTTGGGCATAATTTTGTGCCTTTTATGGTTACACCTTTTAGCGATAGTTTAACATTTGATGATGTTAGTTATCATTCTGGTTTATTTAGATTTATGGCTCAGGATGGCTATTTGATGTATTGTCTAATATGTTTTTTATTATATTTTTCATTTAGGGAATTTGGATGGTATTCTACTTTTATCTTTATGTTTATATTTTTATATAATATTTTTGATGGATCATATTTTACAAATTTCTCTTTTTATCCTATTTTAATTTTCCCTTACCTTATTGTTAAAAATATAATCTATTCTTTTTATAAACCTTCATTTTATTAAATATTATGTCTATTTTTTCAATTAATGGGGATACAAAATTAAATCCTTTTCAACTTTGTTATTGGTTTTGTTTCAATGCCATTAGAAATATATTCCACAGTAATTTGGATGATAATTTAGTTGTAAAAAAGGCTAAATCCTCTAACATTGTTCAATTTATGGATGTTTCTTCTAATAGATCGCCTTGTAGGAGAGTTTCTGATATGTTTTGGAAAAGTCTGCCTATTGAAGCTTTATACAAAGAACTTGGTAAATTAAAAGTTTTTGAGGTGGGATGTGGTAAGGGTAATTATGGTTTATTTCTTTCTGAGATTCTTGGTGAAAGTTTTGAACATTATATAGGTATAGATATTTGTAAATCCCAAGAATGGGAAAATTTTGAAAAAAATAGATTTAGTTTCATTGAAGGGAATGCAGATAATTTTATTTCAGAAATTAAGGATTCTAATTTAATCATAACTCAATCTGCTTTAGAGCATTTCCCAAATGATGAACAATATTTTGATCAGGTATTAGAATATGCAAGTGATTGTAATAGACCAATTGTTCAAATTCATCTCATGCCTAGTGCAGCATGTCTTAGATTATATTTACTTCATGGATATCGTCAGTACACACCTTTTTGGATTTCTAAAATTTCTAAGAAATTCGGTTTTAATTCAAAAAAAATTCTTTATTGTTTAGGTGGATTAAATGTAAATCGTGTTCATTATAAATATTGGACGAAAAATGGTATTAACAATGATTCTGTATCACATTTATATGATCAGTCATTTAGAAATTCATTAATAAATGATAATAATTCTCAATTATCTGTTAAAAACACTAGTTTTTATTGTTTGGTTATTATGCACAATGTTTCCGATAAATTTTATGAGAAATTTTTAAAAGAGGTTTAGTTGCTATGAAATTTCTTTTTTTTGCTCCGAGATACCATACAAATCAAATTGAGGTTGTAAATACTCTTTTGGAAAACAATTTTTTTGTTGAATTTCATGTTAGTAATTTTTCAGCCATAGAGTGTCATAATAATTTATTTCCTATTCAAATACCTTTATCAAAATTTAATTCTTTGTTTAAAAGTAGTTCGGGCTATTCTCTTTTATCCTTTTTTAAATATTGCCGCGTTTTAAAGAAAAGCAATCCTGATTTTATTATAATTCGAGACCCAGTTTCAATTTCACCTATTTTCGCAGCCATTATTTCTAAATTCTTGGGCATTAATATTATTTTTTACTCCCAATTAATAATAAATCAAAAGAGGGGAGCCATAAGGGTGTTATTATATAAAAGTTTAATTTTTTTTTTCAATGCAAAATGGTATTCACCAATTTTAGGTGATTATAACGAACGATCTTCCAAAATCCCTAATTTATTCTATGTTCCCTTTCCGACTAATATTAGGAGAGCTCAATCTGAAAATATTTTAGGTGAATTTATTGAAATTCTTTGTATAGGAAAGTTTCAATCTAGAAAAAGTCATCTTCTACTTTTAAAGGCTATAAATCTCTTAAAGTCACTTAGTAATTTTCATTTAACTATAGTTGGAGAATGTACTTCCTCTGAACATTTTTTCATTTATGACCAGTTAATTGACTACATTAAAGTTAATGATCTTACTGAAAGAGTTACAATTTGTAAAAATGTTGCTCATGATAAAATTTGGAGTTATTATTCGTGTGCTAATTTATTTGTATTACCCTCTTATAATGAACCTGCTTCAATAAGTATATTAGAAGCAATGTCTTATTCCATTCCAGTAATTGTCAGTGACGATTGTGGGAATAGAAGTTACGTAATAAATGATGTTACGGGTCTTTATTTTATGAAAAATTCTTTTGTGGATTTGGCGCGTTCTATTTTATTGTTGCTAACTAATAAGAATAAATTTGAAAGTATGAAGAGGCTAACACAAATACATGTTGAAAGACATTTTTCTCGTTCTGAATTTATTAATAAGTTTATTCAATGTATTAATTATGAGTAAGCTTTTATTTTTTATTGGAAATCTTGATGTTGGAGGCGCAGAGAGAGTATGTGCAAATTTGTGTAATAATTGGTCTAACAATAATTATGATGTTACTATTTGTCTTACTACAGATGAATCAATTAAATATGACCTAGACTCCAAAATTAAATTAGTGGTTCTTCGTAAAAATTCTTCCTTTATAGATAAAGTATATCAAGTCAGAAAATTAATTAGAGAAGTAAGGCCTCTCAATGTTATTTCTTTTCTTCCACATGTTAACATATTGGTATTGCTATCTACATTGGGGATAAAAACTAATGTTATAATTTCAGAGAGAATACATCCTGATTTTTATTCAAACTATATTATTCTTAGATTATTCCGTTTTTTCTTATACGGATTTGCTAATCGGATTGTTTATCAGACAGATTCAGCTAGGAATGCCTTGTATTATATTAATAAAAGAAATTATATTGAATTTGTTATAGCTAATCCAATATCTTCTGAATTTCTTCAATCAACTTGTAATTATTCAAGTAAAACAATTATTTCTGTAGGCAGATTAGTTCCTCAAAAAGGCCATAGCCAATTAATTGATATATTTTCTAAAATAATTAAAAATCACCTTGATTGGAAACTAGTTATTGTTGGAGAAGGAGAATTGGAGTTGGATTTAAGAGCTCAAATAAATTCTTTAAATTTGAATGATTCGATATTTATATATAATAACACAGATAAGATTATTGATTTATTTACAAAATCTTCAATATTTTGTTTAACCAGTAATTTTGAGGGTTTCCCTAATACTTTATTAGAGGCTATGGCTATAGGCTTAGCATCTGTTTCTTTTGATTGTTATTCTGGCCCTAGGGAATTAACAAATAATGGCAAAAATGGGTTATTAATAGATTTGAATAATAATGATTTATACGTGTCTGCACTTGAAATCCTTGTTTTGAGTGAGGATATTAGAAAAACTCTTGGGATCTGTTCAAAAGAATTTATTAAGAATAATTTTAATTCGGAAATCATATTTAATAAGTGGGATAATTTATTAGTATAGTAAAATTTAGGATATTTTAATTTTTTTATAATGTGTGGAATTGCAGGGTTGTATTCTCTTTCTAATTTAGAAAATTCAGAACTAAGGAATATTGGTACTAAAATGCTTTCCTCTATGAAACATAGAGGCCCCGATGATGAAGGAATTTGGATAAATAATACCAATAATTTGTTGTTATGTCATGTTAGATTATCAATTCTTGATTTATCTTTTAATGGTCATCAACCGATGCACTCTAAGTCTGGTAATTTAAGTGTAGTGTTCAATGGTGAAATATATAATCATAAAGAGATTAGAAAACTATTAACTGATGAGTGCTATTTAATTAAATGGACTAGTGAAAGTGACACAGAAACGCTTATTGAGGCGCTTGAATTTTGGGGAATTGAGAGAACCTTGAAACTTTGTGTTGGAATGTTTGCCTTTGCAATTTGGGATAATGTTAATTGTAAATTAACATTGGCTCGTGATAGATTTGGGGAAAAACCTTTATATTGGGGCTGGCAGAATGACAAACTTTATTTTGCGTCTGAATTGTCTTCAATTAGTAGTATTCCTTTTTTCAAAGCGAAGGTAAATAGGAATTCTTTAAATCAATTGTTAAGGTACAATTACATTCCTGCTCCAAATTGTATTTTTCAAAATATTAATAAGTTGGTTTCTGGACATTTTATAACAATTGATCTAAAAAATATTGATCAAACTCAAAAGTCAAAACCCTATTGGGAATTACAAAACGTAATTAATAATTCAATTATTGATAATCAAGATATATCTTCTAAGGATGCAATTAATCTTCTAGATGATAAATTAACTAAAGTTATAGAGAGTCAAATGTTATCGGATGTGCCGATTGGTGCTTTTTTGAGTGGAGGTGTTGATAGTAGTACTATTGTCTCAATAATGCAAAAAGTAAGTCTAAATCCCGTTAAAACATTTTCTATTGGATTTAATAATGTAAAATTTGATGAAGCAATATATGCTAAACAAATTGCAAGGCATATTGGAACAGAACACACTGAATTATATATTAATGATAAAGATGTAATTGATGTAGTACCTAAAATGCCATATGTTTTTAGTGAACCATTTGCTGATAGTTCTCAAATCCCTACTTATTTATTAAGTGAAATGGTTTCACGTCATGTAAAAGTTGCAATAAGTGGTGATGCTGGCGATGAGTTATTTGGAGGATATAATCAGTATAAATTTACACCGAAAATCTGGAAATATATAAATGTTTTGCCTCAAAAAATGAGGAATCTTGGCCATATTATAGGAAGCAATTTTGAATTAAATCAACAGATTGAAAAACTGAATTATTTGCTTCCTTCTGAAAATAAACTAGATTTTTACAAAAGAATTGTAACACATTGGGGTAATGCAGATGATGTAGTCTTGAACTCAAAAGAAGGTAATAGTTACTTTCAGGAATTTAGAGGATTGGCAATTAATTATACTTATCAAGAAAATTTAATGGCATTGGACTCTTTAACATATTTATCAGATGATATTTTAGTTAAAGTTGATAGAGCAGCAATGTCCAATAGTTTAGAGACGAGAGTTCCATTCTTAAATCATGAGTTATTTGAATTAGTATGGAGTTTGCCCATTTATTTGAAGATTAAAGATGATTCTAGTAAATGGATTCTCAAAGAATTGCTTACGAAATATGTTCCTAAACAATTAGTAGACAGGCCAAAGCAAGGATTTTCAGTTCCTTTGGCTCAATGGCTGAGGGGGCCACTTCGAGATTGGGCTGAAGATTTATTATCTACTGAAAGATTGATAGCTGAAAATTTTTTTAATGCAACTATTGTCCGAAATATTTGGGAGTCGCATTTGAATGATGGGAAAGATTATTCGCTTAAATTATGGAGTATATTGATGTTTCAATCGTGGCTAGAAATAAATAAATCGATTATTACCGAATGAAAATTTTGCATTTAATTACTGGCTTAAATGATGGTGGGGCTGAAGGGGCATTGTTTAGATTATGTAAAAACGATTCGCTAAATTCTCATTTTGTAGTCTCACTATTAAGCGGGGGTAAATATGAATCAAAATTGAATGCAATAAACATTCCAACATATTCATTAAACTTAAATACTTCTTTTGGAATTTTAAAATGTCTTTATATCTACAAAAAAATCTTAGATGAAGTTAGGCCTGATGTCATTCAAACCTGGTTATATCATGCAGATTTTTTTGGAGGGGTTTGCTCTTTAATTTTTGGTTATAGAAAAATATTTTGGAATATTAGAAACTGTAATACGAGCAAAAAGGCTTTAAAATTTTCAACTAGAGTAATTGTTTTTATAAATTCTATAATTTCAAATATTATCCCTAAGAGAATAATTTCAGTATCACAAAACGCAACTTTACATCATATTGAAATAGGTTTTAACGCGAATAAATTTATTAATATTCCCAATGGGTATGAATTTAACGAAAACTTATCGTTACCTGTAGATTTGGTTGAATTGAAAAAACAATCAAGTTTTCTAATTGGAATGGTAGCTAGGTATGATCCACAAAAAGATCATGAAAATCTATTAAAATCTTTGTTTATTCTAAAAAAGAAGAATGTTCAATTTAAATGTTTACTCGTTGGAACAGGAATGGACTATGAAAATATAAAATTAGTAAATATTATACAAGCGCTTAATTTGAATGATTCAGTAAAACTACTAGGCAGAAGAGATGATATTGCCAACGTAATGCAAGTTTTGGATTTACATGTTCTATCAAGTTTGGGGGAAGCGTTTCCAAATGTATTAGTTGAGGCTATGTCAAATAAAACTATTTGTATCTCTACCGATGTTGGAGATGCTAGTTTAATTATCAATGGAAATGGTTGGGTAGTTGAGTCAGAATGTCCTGATAAATTAGCTGCTGCTATTATAACTGCAAATAATTTATTTCTGAATAAGAAACAAGATTGGGAATTATTACGGTTAAAAGCAAAGGAAAGTGTAATAGATCGTTTTTCAATCCAAAATATGGTTAATAGATATACAGAAATTTGGAATGAGTAAAGTCAATAAAGATAAGTTGGTAATTTGTACAACTGTTCCTGATACAATTTTATACATATTAAAAGGACAACCCAAATACTTAAAACAGTATTTTGATGTAATTATTATCACTAGTAAATCAGTTAAAAGTAAGCTTATTTCTGAAAAGGAAGGTGTTATAGTTTATGAAGTTGCTTTTAAAAGGAATATAAATTTTCTGTTTGATATTTTGTCATTAATACAAGTTGCAATTTTATTGTTTCGAATTAGGCCCAAAATAATTCATTCTTATACTCCTAAAGCTGGATTGATATCTATGTTATCTGCTTTTATACTTAGGGTTCCAGTTAGAATCCATACATTTACTGGTTTGATTTTTCCGAATCAAATTGGATTTAAAAAGGCTATTTTGATACTTATGGATAAATTAATTTGCCTTTGTTCTACTAAAATAATACCAGAAGGATTGGGAGTAAAAAAAGATTTAGTTTCATATAATATTTCAAGAAAAAATTTGGAAATAATTGGGAATGGGAATATTTCAGGGGTAAACACTAGTTTTTTTTCTTCTATGGAAATAAATTATGAAGATGCAATCATAAAATTGGGAATTAATCCTGATTTATTAGCAAATAAATTTGTTTACTGTTTTATTGGTCGATTAAATGTTGACAAAGGTTTAAATGAATTGTTTGACGCATTTGTTTCTTTGCCCCATAACACCTGTTTATTAATAGCCGGGGATTTAGATAAAGGGGGAAATTCTATTTCTATGGAATTGATTAATAAGCTAAAGACCAATAGTAGAATTTTATGTTTGGGATTCGTAGAAGATGTAAGGTTAGTTCTTAAACTATCAAATGTTTTAGTATTACCTAGTTATCGAGAAGGATTTCCAAATGTATTATTACAATCGCTCTCAATGAGAGTGCCTGCAATTGCAACTAATATTAGCGGATGTAATGAAATAATAATTAATAATTTTAATGGATGGTTAATTGAGCCTAAAAATCATATAGAGCTAGCAAAAAAAATGTATTTTACTTACACGATTGCAGAAAATTATTTTGAAAAAATAAGAGATAATTCTAGAACTTCAATTGTTGAAAGATATGAACAATCATATTTTAGGAAAGAATTGGTTTCAATGTATAATAATCTGATTTAATAATCATTTTATTACTAAAATTTAATTTAATTGAATAATATATTAATAACATCTGCTGGAAGAAGGGTTGAACTAGTACGAGCTTTCCAAATAGAACTAAAGAAATTATTTCCTTACTCTAAAGTTTACACTGCTGAAGCGAATCCTGAATGGTCTTCAGCTAGTAGGATTTCTGACGGATTTTTTACTATTCCAAAAGTTGATAATGAAAATTATGTTAAGTCAATCTTAGAACTTTGTATAAATGAAGGAATTAAGATAGTTATTCCTACAATAGATACTGAATTGATTGTATTGGCTGACTCTAAGGAACTTTTTTTGATAAATAGTATTCAGGTTATTGTTTCAGATTTTGATCTTGTTTCAAAATGTAGAGATAAACGTCAAACTAATTTTTTATTTAAAGATCTTAAGATAGATATTCCAATCTCAGTTGATAAAAAGAACCCTTCGTTTCCTTTATTTATAAAACCATATGATGGTAGTTTAAGCAAGGACATATTTATTATTAATTCGAAGGATGAACTAACGGATTCCTTATTGAATAATCCAAAGCTAATGTTCATGGAGTATATTAATCCTAACGATTATTGTGAATATACAATTGATGCATATTATGATAAAAATAGTAATTTAAAATGTTTAGTTCCAAGACAGAGAATAGAAGTGCGAGGAGGTGAAATAAGCAAAGGTAAAACGGTGAAGCTTAATTTTTATAAAACGCTAAAGAGTAAATTAAGCTATATAAAGGGGGCAAAAGGGTGTTTAACTATTCAGTTTTTTGTAGGCAAAGAAACTGAAGAAATTATAGGAATTGAAATAAATCCCAGATTTGGTGGGGGGTTTCCTTTGTCGTATGTCTCAGGCGCGAACTATCCAAAATATATAATATTAGAATATTTGCTGAATGAGCCAATTCCATTTAATGATAATTGGATTGAGAATAGAGTTATGTTAAGGTATGATTCTCAATTAATTTTAGATCAAGATGATTTTGCCAACTAGAAATAAGGTATTTGTTTTTGATTTAGATGATACATTATATTCAGAACGCGATTTTGAAAAATCTGGAATTGAATTTGTATACAAAAACTTTAATATTAAGCACATTGAACTTGAGGCAATTTTAAATAATAGAAAAAATTGGATTGAACAGATTATTGTTGGCTCAAATAATCAAATCACATTGCAGATGGTTTTGGATATCTATCGAAACCATTTTCCTACTATTCAGCTTTATAAAGACTCTGAGGTATTTTTGGAGAAGTTGCTTTTACTAGGAAATGAAATGTCTATTATTACTGATGGAAGATCCATTACACAAAGGAATAAACTACGAGCATTAGGTATTGAACAATATTTTAAAAATATAATTATATCAGAAGAAATAAATTCACAAAAACCGTCTGAATTTAATTTTAGAATCGTAATGAATAATATGGACGCTGAAAATTATATTTACATTGCTGATAATCCCCAAAAAGATTTCATTACGCCAAACAAATTAGGTTGGACCTCAATATGTCTTTTAAATAGAGGGCAAAACGTTCACAAACAAAATTTTGACATCTCAAGTGAATATTTGCCATTATTCACAATTAATTCATTTGAAGAAATAATTATATTAAATGAAAAATAAAATTTGGCTTTCCTCTCCTCATATTGGTATAAATGAACTTCAGTATGTGAATGAGGCATTTGCTACAAATTGGATTGCTCCTCTTGGACCCCATGTCAATGCATTTGAAAAAGGACTTCAAGTTCAAACAAAATCTAGTCATGCAGCAGCGCTATCATCTGGGACATCCGCAATTCATTTAGCTTTAATTCTTTTGGGCGTAAAAGCAGGAGATTCTGTATTTTGTCAATCAATTACTTTTTCTGCTTCAGCAAATCCTATCGCTTATCAAGGAGCTATACCTGTTTTTATTGATTCTGAAAATGATACATGGAATATGGATCCAGTATTATTAAGGACTGCACTCGAAGAAGCAAAACGGAATGGGAAATTACCAAAGGCAATCATTCCCGTTCACTTATATGGGATGCCTGCGAAAATGGGTGAAATACTTTTGATAGCAAATGAGTTTGGAGTTCCTGTAATTGAGGATGCTGCAGAGGCGTTAGGTTCTCATATTGATAATAAACCTTGTGGTAGTTTCGGGAACTTTGGTGTGTTAAGTTTTAATGGCAATAAAATTATTACGACATCTGGTGGAGGAGCATTATTATCTGAGAATGCCGAAATGATTGAAAAGGCACGTTTCCTTGCTACTCAAGCAAGAGACTCCGCTCCTCATTATCAGCATACTCATATTGGGTATAATTACAGAATGTCGAATGTTTTAGCGGGAATCGGAAAAGGACAATTAGAAGTATTAAATGAACGAGTAGAGGCAAGGAGAAACAATTTCGAGAGATATAAAAAGTATTTTTCAAATTATAATAACGCTGGATTTACAATCAAATTTCAAGAAGCTCCTACAGGATATTACTCCAATCGTTGGTTAACTTGTGTTTTAGTCGATCCCTCATTAAATAATGGATTAACACGTGAAATTATTAGAATTGCATTGGAAGAAAAGAATATTGAAACAAGGCCACTTTGGAAACCAATGCATCAGCAGCCGATTTTTGCAAACTCCGAGGCTTACCTCAATGGAGTGTCAGACAAATTATTTGAAGATGGACTTTGCTTACCAAGTGGTTCAAATTTGACTGTAGAGGAGTTTGACCGAATTTTTGAAAGTTTAGATCTAGTTTTTAAAAAATATCAAAATAAATAATGTACAACAAATATTTAAAACGGATACTTGATTTTATTACTGCATTAATTTTGTTCGTCATATTTTCGCCTATCATAATAATTTGTTTCATCCTATTAATAATCGTCAATAAAGGTGATGCTTTGTTCTTTCAAATAAGACCAGGCTACCAAAGTAAACCATTTACAATATTAAAGTTTAGGACAATGCACGATGGCAAAGATATTGAGGGGAATCTTTTGCCGGATGAAATTAGACTGACTAAAATAGGGAAAATCATACGAGGGTTGTCAATTGATGAATTGCTTCAATTGATAAACGTTATAATGGGCGATATGAGTTTAGTTGGTCCAAGACCATTACTTATACAATATTTGACAAGATATACGCCAGAACAAACAAGACGTCATAATGTACGACCTGGGATAACTGGATGGGCCCAAGTTAATGGACGTAATGCATTAAGCTGGGAAGAAAAGTTTAAGCTTGACCTAGAATATGTTGAAAAAATTTCATTTTCATTGGATATGAAAATCCTTTGGTTGACACTTTTGAATGTTGTTCAGCGTAAAGGAATTAGTGCTGATGGACATGCGACAATGGAAGAGTTTAAATCAAAATAATTATATAAACAACAAAAAAACCATGGCATATCTATTCACCTCTGAGTCGGTTTCTGAAGGACACCCAGATAAAGTAGCTGATCAAATTTCTGATGCGTTAATTGACCATTTTATGGCTTTTGACCCCACTTCTAAAGTGGCTTGCGAAACGC
>JACCDK011536659.1_pt1 | contig 36204 bp, 34 predicted proteins | sample 7445871 | NCBI WGS metagenome assembly JACCDK01 (sample SAMN15323436, study PRJNA562643) | freshwater metagenome | isolation source: river surface water | place: USA:Blue River Watershed | collected 2017-08-15 | reverse complement strand
TGCCCACAAACAAATTCTCAAAAACACTTCAATTCACAAAACCTTTGTTTCGCATTTACTTTTATTGGTATATTTGTAAGTAACAAACTAATTTCCAATGAAAAAATATTGCTGTTTCTTCTTACTGCTTTTCACCTTTTTTGGTACTGCTCAAAATCTTCGTTTAGAAGACATCATGAAAGGCGACGAATTTATAGGACACCAACCCGATAATCACCGTTGGTCTATTGATGGGCAAACCGTTTTATTCGATTGGAATCCAAATAACGAAATCGATAACAGCACGTATTATTGGAACAAATTCAACAAATCGCCTCAAAAAGTTAATAGTCCTAATCCTATTTACGATGTTGATTTCATCGCTGCGCAAAAAGAGTATGATGTGGTGTATTATACCAATCAAGGCGTTTTGTATGCGTATACCAAATCCACAAAAAAGAACAAAAAAGTCATTCAATCGGCTGACCGAATTAGTGCCGTGCAAAGAAGTACTACTCCAGAGATTGTTTTTTTTCAGCAAAATAGAAACGTGTATCAATTCAATACCAAAGATTTTTCAATGGTGATGTTGACCAATTTTAAATCGGGAAAAGAAAACAAATCAAAAGAAGAAGATTCGTTCTTGAAAGACCAACAAAAGGAATTATTTCAGTTTGTACGTGATGAAGCAAAAGCAGATGCATGGTATGAAAAACAATCCAAATCGAAAAAAGAAAAGTTTCCAAAAGAAATTTTTTACGATAAATCGACTTTAGAGCAAGTAAAAGCCTCACCCGATGGAAAGTTTGTAACGTTTCGCCTTTCAGATTATCCAACACAAGCATCAACAAACGTTGAAAATTTCATTACCGATGATGGATTTACGCGTCAAGAAAAAGCACGTGCAAAAGTTTCAACAGCTAATTTCAGTAAGCACAAATTTGGTATTTTCAATGTTGCAAAAGACACCACTTATTATGTTTCGTTTTCTAATTTATCCGGAATCAAAACAGCTCCAAAATACTACCAAGACTACGACAATCTGAAAGACAAATCAGATTATGAAACGGCCATTGTCATGATGAGTCCGGTGTACAGCAAAGACGGGAAAAATGCCGTGTTGGAAATCAGAAGTCAAGACAACAAACACCGCTGGATTGTGCAATTAGATTTAGCTTCAGGAACCATTACCGAGTTAGACCATCAACACGACGAGGCCTGGATTGGCGGACCTGGAATACCCGGCTATAGTTTTAGTGGCGGAACACTAGATTTTATAGACAATTCAACGATTTATTTTCAATCGGAAGCAACAGGTTTTTCACATGTGTATACCTATAATTTAAACACTAAGAAAAAAGAAGCAGTAACAATCGGCAATTGGGAAGTTCGTGATGTGAAATTGTCCAACGATAAAAAAGCATTTTACCTCACAACCACTACAACACATCCAGGCAACAGGAGTTTTTATAAATTGGACATCGCTTCCAAAAGAATGACGGGTATTTTAACGAACGAGGGCAACTACGAAGTAGAAGTATCACCCGATGAAAAAACACTTTTAGTGCGATATTCCTATAAAAACAAACCGTGGGAATTGTATGTGGGAGCCAACAAACCGAATGCCGACTTGAAACAAATTACGTTTTCCACTACGCCAGCATTCAACAAATACAACTGGAAATCACCAGAAGTCATCACGTTCAAAGCCGAAGACGGAACGAATGTAAATGCCCGTTTGTACCAACCTAAAGCAGAAAACAAGAACAAAGCCGCAATCATTTTTGTACACGGCGCCGGTTATTTGCAAAACGCACACAATTATTGGAGCACGTATCACAGAGAATACATGTTTCATAACTTGTTAACCGATTTAGGCTATACCGTTTTAGACATCGATTACAGAGCGAGTGATGGTTATGGTCGCGATTTTAGAACCGGAATTTACCGTCACATGGGCGGAAAAGATTTGTCGGATCAGTTGGATGGCAAGCGCTATTTGGTTCAAAATTTAGGAATTGACGCTAACCGAGTGGGAATTTATGGAGGTTCGTATGGCGGATTTATCACGTTGATGGCGTTGTTGACCAAACCAGGCGAATTCAAAGCCGGAGCAGCCTTGCGTTCGGTGACCGATTGGGCGCATTACAATCACGGCTACACTTCTAATATTTTGAATTTCCCTGAAACCGATCCCGAAGCCTACAAGAAAAGTTCGCCGATTTATTTTGCGAATAACTTACAAGACAAATTGGTAATGCTTCACGGAATGGTAGACGATAACGTGCAATTCCAAGACATTGTTCGATTGACACAACGCTTTATTGAATTGGGCAAGAAAGACTGGGATTTAGCCGTTTTCCCGGTGGAAGCACACGGATTTAAAAAAACCTATTCTTGGATCGATGAATACCGACGAATTTTAGCGTTATTCAACCAAAATTTACTTCAAAAATAAGATGCAACAGTTAATTGAATTGACTACAATTGATGAAATGATGGAGCAATTTTCCTTAATTCAACAATTGTACCCCGATTATTCGACCGAAAAGTACCATGATTTGTTGAGCGCTATGCTTCCTAACAATTACAAACAATTAATTGTGGTTGAAAACGGAATTACAATAGGTTTGGCCGGATTTTGGATAGGAACTAAACTATGGTCTGGTAAATATTTGGAAATGGACAATGTGGTGGTGCATGAAGATTTTCGTTCGAACGGAATTGGAAGTAGTATGACCAACTATTTGAATCAGAAAGCTATTGATGAAGATTGTAAGATGATTGTTTTAGATGCTTTTTCCACAAATTTTGGGGCTCATAAATTTTATATGAATCATGGGTTTGTACCCAAAGGATTTCATTTCATCAAATTTTTAAATTAAAGCGACATGAAGCGATTACTTTTACTAGTATTCTCGATAACTATAATAAGTTGTTCTAGTCAGAAAAAAGTCATTCAAAGCAACATAGAAACTTCCTATGAAACTTGGGTTGCAGGTGTGCGTGGCGGAGGAAGTGGCATCAACTTTTATGTGGATTTGAAAACACCACTAAGCAAAGAAATTGTACTTAAGAAAGTAATTTTCAGAGGCTATGAAACTACTTTTGAAAAAATAGACGCGCTGCATTTCATCGCCAGAATCAAAACCGAAGGCAATCAACAAAAACTTGATGGTGACGATTCCCAAATTTATACCAGCCCTAAAAATGCTTCAACCTTAGCGGAAAACGAGGCTATTTTACTATTTTCAGAAAAGGCAAAAGAATTTAGTGTTAAAATGAAACAGGTTACCGAAAAACCAATGCTCGAATATCCTTCGGCAAAACCAAAGTTTTAATTACATTTGTTAATCTAAAAATCAGGAATGAGCCTTTATAAAAGTCTTTTTAAACAAACTGCTATTTATGGTGTAGCTACCGTTTTACCCAGAATTATAAGTTTTATTCTGAATCCAATCCTCGTTTATTATTTAACCGATTCGAGCGAAATGGGAAAAGTATCGGTTATTTTTTCCTATTTGGTTTTCTTCAATGTGGTGATGTCCTATGGTATGGAAACGGCATTTTTCCGATTTTATAATTCAGAATCCAACAAAAACAAGGTCATATCCACCGCTACAATTTCGATGTTTTGGTCTACAATTGCATTTTTTGCTGTATTGTTGCTTTTTAGGAAAAACCTAGCGCTTTGGTCTAAAATTAATGTTGAATATATCGTTTTTGCGATTTGGATCTTGGCGCTCGACGCTTTAGCCATTATTCCGTTTTCTAAAATTAGAGCCGAAAAAAAACCGATAAAGTATGCCCTAATTAAGATTTCTAATGTGTTGATATACTTGCTGTTGAATATCTTTTTCTTGGCATTTTTACCCCATTTAACGGCTGAATCCAACAATGCTTTTTTCCAAACGATATATTACAGCGACTTCCAAATTGGCTATGTTTTTATTTCGGGATTACTAGCAAGTTTAGTAACCTTATTGTTTGTATTACCCGATTATTTTAACATAAAATGGCAGTTCGATGTGATGCTATGGAAAAAAATGATGCGCTACGGCTTGCCAATATTAATTGCGGGTATTGCCTTTGCTATCAACGAACACTTTGATAAAATTCTTTTGGATTGGATGCATGTAGATATGGCCGATATTGGAGCTTATTCGGCATGTTATAAAATCGGGATGTTTATGGTGTTGTTTCGCACGGCTTATACTTTAGGAATTGAACCCTTTTTTTTCAGCCATGCCAGTAATGAAAATGCACCACAAACCTATGCGACCATCACGAAGTATTTTGTCATTTTTGGATCCTTCATATGTTTAGGAGTTATTGTTTTTGCCGATGTAATAAAATTATTTTTAGTACCCAAAGAAACCTATTGGACCGCCATGAATGTGGTGCCATTAATTGTTTTGGCCAATTTCTTTTTGGGAATTTATACTAATTTATCGGTATGGTACAAACTAATTGATAAGACCAGAATTGGCGCTTATATTTCCCTTGTTGGCGCTTTAGTGACTTTGGTATTGAATGTCTTGTTAATTCCCATCATCAGTTATATGGGTTCGGCTATTGCCACCATCATTGCTTATGGCGCTATGATGATGATTTCGTATGCGATGGGACAAAAAAAATATCCCATTCCGTATGATACTAAAGCCATTTTCACCTATTTAGGATTGGCGGTTGTACTCTCCGGAATTTCATTCTACATTCCTATTTTGCGAGAAACTTACGTTTTTGGTATTGCCTCAATCTTGTTTTTTGCGTACTTTGTGTACCGAAATGAAAAAGAAACTATAGTAAAGATCATCAGAAGAAAATAATATGCAAATTAAAATCATCAACAAATCCCAGCACGAGTTGCCCAATTATGAAACCATTGCTTCTGCAGGAATGGATTTAAGAGCAAATATTTCAGAGCCTATTACCTTAAAATCTTTAGAACGTACGATTGTAAAAACAGGCCTTTTTATCGAGTTGCCTATTGGTTTTGAAGCCCAAGTGCGACCAAGAAGTGGATTGGCAGCTAAAAAAGGAATCACCGTTTTAAATTCACCCGGAACAGTTGATGCCGATTATCGAGGCGAAATTGGTGTGATTTTAGTAAATTTATCCACCGAAGATTTCGTAATCGAAAACGGAGAACGCATCGCACAGTTAATCATCGCCAAGCACGAACGCGCCGAATGGCTTGAAGTAACCGAATTATCAGAAACCTCAAGAGGCGAAGGCGGTTTTGGTAGTACGGGGGTGAAGTAAGTTTTCGGTGTTCAGTATAAAGTATTCAGAAAATATCAATAAATAATCATTATAAGCTTTGCAAAAAATCGTTGTGAACTTTACGGTAAAATATAAAAAATGAAAATAATAGTACCAATGGCCGGTCGTGGATCACGCCTTCGCCCACACACGTTAACCATTCCAAAACCCTTAATTCCAGTTGCAGGAAAACCAATTGTGCACCGATTAGTAGAAGATATTGCGGGCGTTTTAAATCAGCAAATAGACGAAGTTGCCTTTATTATCCATGAAAGTTTTGGTAAAAAAGTAGAAGAAGATTTAATTGCGATTGCCCAAAAATTAGGGGCAAAAGGAACCATATATTATCAAAATGAAGCCTTAGGAACCGGACATGCCATAATGTGTGCCAAAGATTCATTAGACGGTCCAGCAGTTATTGCGTATGCCGATACTTTAATTCGTGCCGACTTTGATTTGGATACCTCAGCTGACAGTGTTATTTGGGTGAAACAAGTAGATCAACCCGAAGCATTTGGCGTGGTAAATTTAAACCCCAAGGGTGAAATCATCGAATTGGTGGAAAAACCAAAAGAATTTGTATCCGATTTAGCCGTGATTGGAATTTACTATTTCAAAGATGTGGCCGTTTTGAAAAACGAATTGCAATCGGTTTTAGACAACAATATCATCCATGGCGGTGAATACCAAATTAACGATGGAATCAAACAAATGATGGCCAAAGGCATGAAATTTGTCCCTGGAAAAGTGGATGAATGGATGGATTGCGGAAATAAAGATGTTACAGTTGAAACCAATACCCGCATGTTAGGTTTTTTACACAATGACGGCGAACATTTGATCGATTTTGGTGTAAAACAAGAAAATTCAACCATTATTCCACCCTGTTATATTGGAGAAAATGTAGTGTTAATCAATGCGACTGTTGGTCCAAATGTCTCGTTAGGAAATGGATGTCATATCGTGGATGCTACTTTAAAAAACAGTTTGGTGCAAACGCATGCGCACATTAAAAACGCAAATTTAGATAACGCCATGATTGGCAACCACGTAAATTTTGATGGTAATTTTACCAGCATCAGTATTGGAGATTATTCGGTTTTAGAATAAATGTCGAAACGAAGACATATCGCTTTATTCGTTTTCCTACTATTGGGTCTAGGAAGTTACTCCTATGCGCAACAAAATCCCGAAGATATTGCATTAGAAGAAAATAAAACCGAAGATTATTTTTTTGAAGCCCTTACACAGCGAGGTATCGAAAACTATGATAAAGCCATTATTGCTCTTCAAAAAGCCCTTGAAAAAGAACCTAAAAATGCCGCGTTTTTATTTGAATTGGGTAAAAATCAATTGGATGCAAAAAATTACGTGGCTGCGGAAACAGCCTTTAAGAGTGCTATTGAAATCGACGCCAAACAACGCTGGTATTGGAACGGTTTGTATGATATTTATTACCAAACCAAAGCGTTTGATAAGGCCATTGGGGTGGTCCAAAAATTGGTTGAATTTGATCCCAACATGCGTGAAGATTTAGTGTCTTTATACATGACAACCGATCAAAAAGAAAAAGCACTTGCCTTGTTAAAAGAAATGGAAGCGAGCGCTCATTTGACGAAAACCATGGAATTTTATAAACTAAAATTGGAAAGTTCTACTGAGTTTGCCTCGCCTAAAAAAGAGACCTTGGAATTGGGGATTAAAGAGCATCCCAAATACGAACAAAATTATATCGACTTAATCAACTTATACCTTAGTTTTAATCAAGAAGACAAGGCTTTTGAAGTGGCTAAAGCTTTGGAAAAAGAAATTCCGACTTCGGAATGGGCTGCCGTCAGTTTGGTGAAGTTTTATTTGAATGCAAATGAGGGAGCAAAGGCATCTCAAGCGATGTTTACCGTATTGCAAAGTACTAAAATGGATCTCAAAATAAAGCACCGCGTGTTCAATGAGTTTTTAATTTTTGCAGTCAATAATCCTGTTTATTTTAAAGAAGTTGATGCCGCTATTCCTTATTTTGATTCAGCTGCTTCCCTTTCGGTTGCTAATGAAGTAGGAAAATTCTTTTGGAAAAAAAAGGATTTAGAGAAAGCAGCGTATTATTTTGAAAAAGCAATACAAAACAAACCCGATGCTGTTGAAAGCATTAATTACTATTTGCAAGTCCTACAACAAAAACAAGATTTTCAGCGTTTGGTATCTAAAGCATCAACGTTTTCTGAATTATTCCCCACCCAACCCAACTATTATTTTTATGCGGGATGGGGTTGTAATCAATTAAAGAATTATCAAAAAGCCAAAACATATTTAGAAAATGGCCTTGATTTTGTACTGAACGATCAACCGCTCGAAATTCTTTTTTATGAGCAATTGATTATCAGTTGCGAAAATCTAAAAGACACCGTTAATCAACAACGGTATTCCGGCAAATTAAAACAAATCAAATAATGAAATACATTCTAGTAGTAGTTTTTGCGTGGATTTTAATCGGCTGTAAATCAAAACAAGCCGTTGCTACTGCTGCAGCAAAAGACACTACAGAAATTACCAAAATAATCAACGGTCATTATGCAAACGAATCCAACTTCAAAACGGTAAACATCAAAGCAAATGCCAAGTATGAAGATCCTTCACAATCCCATTCTTTGAATGTAGACATTCGCATTAAAAAAAATGAAATCATTTGGGTCAACATAAAAATACTAGGATTTCCAGTAGCAAAAGCCTTGATAACACCAACAAAAGTGAGCTATTATGAGAAAATCAATAGTACCTATTTTGAAGGCGATTTTAGCATGCTTAGTAATTGGCTTGGAACCGATCTCGATTTTCAAAAAGTACAAAACTTGTTTCTTGGAAAAGCCATCGATGATTTGTCAAAAGACAATTGGATTTCTGAAATCAATGAAAAATTATTCAGATTGTCACCAGCATCCACAACCGATATTACAAAAGAATATTATTTTGAAGCGGCCAATTATTTATTAAAAAAAGAAACAATTACTCAAGCCAGTCAAAATAGAGCCTTAGAAATTCAATATCCTTCATATAATCAAGTAGATCAAATCTTTATGCCTAATGCCATCCACATAAAAGCTACTCAAAAAGAGAAAATTTCGATTGGAATTGAATACAAAACCACAACATTTAATGAAAATTTGAGTTATTCCTATGCGATCCCTAGTGATTACAAGGCAATTCAAATCGATTAATTTTTTATTTTAGTAAAACAAAACTACCTTTGTAAAAAACCAAAGTGCATGAACCAATTTTTAAAAACACTACTTTTCTTTTTCATCACCTCAATGGCGTTTGCGCAACCTTCTGAGCAACAAAAATTAGAGCAAAGAAAAGAGCAAATTCTAAACGAAATTGCCGAAAAGAAAGCACGATTAGAATCGGAAAAGAAAAAAGAAAAATCGGTATTAAAACAAATTGATCAACAAAAGGGATTAATAGCTTTGCGCCAAAAATTATTGAACACTACTGCAAAACAAACCCGAATGCTATCGGATAACATCTATTTGACGCAACTCGAAATGAATAAATTGAATAGAGAGCTAAGCGTTTTGAAAGAGGATTATGAAAAAATGATTGTTAAATCGTATAAAAGTAGAAACGAACAAAGCAGGGTTATGTTTGTGCTTTCTTCCCAAAATTTTCTTCAGGCCTATAAGCGCATTCAGTACATGAAGCAATATGCCGATTTTAGAAAAATGCAAGGGGAAGAAATTCGCACCAAAAAACAAAAATTAGAACAAGCCGAACAAAAACTTAAAACCAACAAAAAAGAAAAGGAAAAAGTTTTAGTGGAAACTGAGCAAGAGAAAAAAGAATTGGAAAAAGAAAAACAAGAGCAAGAGCGCTTGGTAAAATCAATCCAAAAAGATAAAAAACAAATTGCTGCTGAAATTAATAAAAAGCAAAAAGAGGCGAAACAAATAGACCGACAAATTAAGAAAATTATTGCCGATGAGATTGCTGCTGCCAACAAAAGAAATGCTGCAAAAACCGGAACGATAGCCCCTAAAGCAGGAACAAAAGAAGCCACTAAGTTTGTGTTGTCTGCAGAAGGTAAAGTTTCTTCTGATAATTTCAAAGCCAACAAAGGAAGATTGCCTTGGCCGGTTGTCAATGGTAGCATTTCTCAATATTATGGTGATCAACCCCACCCGGTGCACAAAAATTTAACGGTTCATAACAGTGGTATTGAAATTACCACCGAAGCAGGGGCCTCAGCAAGAGCTGTTTTTGCTGGAGAGGTGTTGCAAGTACAAGTTATTTCGGCTAACAATAAAGCGGTTTATATACAACATGGAGATTTTATCACCGTGTATTTAAATTTAGCCTCAGTGAGCGTGAGTAAAGGACAAAAAGTTAGCATCAAACAAAGCATAGGAAGAATTCATACCGATGCCTCAGGCAAGGCCGTGATTAAGTTTTTAGTATTACAAAATACAACGACTTTAAATCCGACTGCTTGGTTAAACATGTAACAAATGATGAGGTCGTAAGGCCTCATTTTTTTATTCTTTATTTTCTTGTATTTTTATCTTATAAATCAAAAGAATGGATTGTTCGACCCTTAAAATTTTACATCTCGATAGCAATCACCCATTACTTTGGGAACAATTGCAATTAGCTGGTTTTCAAAACGAGGCCGATTTTACGTCTTCTAAGCAAGACATTGAAGCCAAAATTGCAAATTACCATGGGATAGTTATTCGAAGTCGGTTTAAAATAGATGCCTCGTTTTTAGACAAAGCTACCCATTTGCAATTCATAGCTCGTGTAGGTGCTGGTTTGGAAAGTATCGATTGCGACTACGCAACAGCCAAAGGGATTCACTTAATTGCAGCGCCAGAAGGCAATGCTAATGCTGTGGGCGAACACGCTTTGGGCATGTTGCTCTCGTTGTTCAACCAATTGAATAAAGCCAATAATGAAGTCAAATCGGGACAATGGATTAGAGAAGGCAATCGCGGACATGAGTTGGAAGGGAAAACCATCGGCATTATTGGGTATGGAAACATGGGAAAATCCTTTGCTAAAAAATTACGTGGTTTTGAGGTGAACGTATTGTGTTATGATATACTGCCTAATATTGGCGATGCAAATGCGGTCCAAGTTTCGTTAGCTACCCTTCAAGAACAAGCCGATGTTATCAGTTTGCACACGCCTTGGACGCCCCAAACCGATAAAATGATTGATGCCGATTTTATCGCTAAATTCAAAAAGCCCTTTTGGTTTATCAATACGGCTCGAGGGAATTCTGTAGTTACAGAAGACCTTGTAAACGCCTTGAAAGCAGGGAAAATTTTAGGTGCCGGTTTGGATGTATTAGAATATGAAAAATTATCCTTTGAAACCTTGTTTGATGGAGAAACACCAGAGGCTTTTGCCTATTTACTCCAAGCCGATAATGTGCTTTTAACCCCTCACATTGCAGGTTGGACAGTTGAAAGCCACCAAAAATTAGCCCAAACGATAGTAGATAAAATCAGCGCGGTTTATACAAAATAAACTGTAACAAAAACAAATAGGTTAGACTTATACAATAATTTTATTATATTCGTATCAACTAACTAAAAACTAACTAAAATGGATGCAAACAAAGTTGACATGTTTATGATGTCAAATTCTAAATTTTTTGAAGGACATAATTTACATGCAATACGCGAAAGATTATTGGCTTTAGATGATGAAAAATGGCCAATGATTCAAATGGTTCAATTTAAAGATCCTACTACGGCATTACTGATTTCAATTTTTGCTGGAGCTTATGGAATCGACCGATTTTATATAGGCGATACCGGAATGGGAGTAGGAAAATTGTTAACCTGTGGTGGTTTAGGAATTTGGGCTATTGTAGATTGGTTCTTAATTCAAGGAGCTACTAAAGAGAAAAATCTTGAAAAGTTTAATCAAGCAATGATGTACTAATAACGAACCACATTTATATGTGGTTTTTTTAACCGTTTTCTCTTTCCAAATGAAGAAAAATAGATTGTATGTTTTTTTACTAGCACTAATTGGACTGGGTTATGGTTGGCTTTTTCTTTTCAATCACAAAGACAATATCCACCAACCTATAGGCTGTTTTTTTAAAAAAGCAACAAACTATCCTTGTCCGTCTTGTGGTACAACTCGATCGGTTTCATTGCTCATGGAAGGCGCCTTCTTTCAAGCCGCCGTTATGAATCCCTTCGGGTATATTGTAGCTGCCCTAATGTTGGTGATTCCCATTTGGATTGGAATAGATTTAGTAAAAAAAACGGCAAGTTTTTACCATGTTTATTTACAGGCAGAAAAATTCATTTCAAAAAAACCTGTTGCCCTATTTTTAGTAGTAGCAGTACTACTCAATTGGTATTGGAACATTAAAAAAAATCTTTAATATGATAACAAATTCTACGTTTTATTACCGACCAAATGAGTCTGAATTAGAACGCGCTTCCAACAGCTATCTTATGTCATTAGTTGCTGTTATTGGGGGCTTGCCATTACCCATATTGAATTTATTGGCGTCTATCTTTTTTTATTTGGGAAACCGAAAAAGTACCCCTTTTGTTAAATGGCATTGTACTCAAAATTTACTTTCGCAGTTTGGGTTGTTCTTTTTGAACAGTACTGGTTTTTGGTGGACGGTCTCAATTGTGTTTGATGATGAAAAGGTGACCAATTACTATCTTGGGTATATGATTACCTTGGTGCTGTTTAATCTGGTTGAATTTATCTCAACTATAATTTTGGCTTCAAAAACCAGAAAAGGGATTCATGCGGAACTGTTTTTATTTAGCGATTTAACCAATTTAATGATAAAAAAAGATGAAAATTATAAGTAAAGCGCTTGTGGTTTATGGCGGATTCTTTTTATGCTGGTTCCTATTGGCACAACTTGATTATGTTTCGTATTTTGAAATAGAACAAAAGAAAGTATTTGCAGAAGAAAGCTTAGGCGATATTATTTGGTCTGAAATGGAACAAAGTGAAGAAGTGCTCTATGATGACGAACTTGTGAAAACATTAGACTCCTTATTGCTGCCTTTGTGTGAAGCGAATGCAATTGATCGAGACAGTTTGAAAGTACACCTAGTTAAAAACAGCCAAATTAATGCTTTTGCCATGCCTGATAATCATTTAGTAGTGTATACAGGATTAATTGAAGCTAGTAAGTGCGAACAAGCATTACTGGGTGTTTTGGGTCATGAGATTGCGCATATTGAACAAAATCATGTCATGAAAAAATTGTCCAAAGAAATTGGTTTTTCGGTGTTGCTTTCGCTGGCTACTGGAGCCAATAGCGGTCAGTTAGGTCAAGTAGTCAACACACTGACATCCTCTGCATATGATCGCCGTTTAGAGCGTGAAGCCGACATGGTCAGTGTTCAGTATCTTTTGAAAGCTAAAATTGATCCCCGACCTTTTGCCGATTTCATGTACGAATTGTCTTTAGATAATGAGATGCATAAATATACGTACCTCCTCACTACTCATCCAGAATCGGAGGACCGAGCAAAATACATGCTCAATTATTTAAAAGGGAAAAAAATTGAATCCAAAATGATTCTATCTAAAGACGCATTTGAAAATTTCAAACAAAAAATAAAGGCTAATTAATTAGCCTTTTTCTTTTTTCTCTAATTCCGCTTGAAATTCTTCCATTACGGGTTTAACGGTGCTTTCGGGTAAGTCGGCAATTTTTATATACATCAATCCGTCAACCGAGTTATTAAACAACGGATCTACATTAAACGCTACGACGCGCGCATTTTGTTTTATGTACTTTTTAATCAATACCGGTAAACGAAGACTGCCCGGTTCTACTTCGTCGATAATCTTGTCAAATTTATTCAAATCGGCTTCGGTTTCGTTGAAGACAAAATCTTTATCGGCATCTTTTAGTTTTACCTTATATTCTTTTTTAGGATGTACATATTGCGCCACATAAGGGTCGTAATAATGCGACTTCATAAATTCAATCATCAATGATTTAGAAAAATCAGAAAATTGATTACTAATGCTCACCCCGCCAATTAAATATTTGTGTTCTGGATAACGCAAGGTTGTGTGCACGATCCCTTTCCATAACAAAAAGAGCGGCATCGGTTTTTGTTGGTATTCCGAAATAATAAAGGCTCTTCCCATTTCAATAGATTGACTCATCATGACATGCAGTTCGGGTTCAAAACGGAACAACTCATGCAAGTAAAAGCCTTCTATCCCGTGTTTTTTATAAATCCCATCACCCAATCCCATTCGGTAAGCTCCCGCAATCATTTGGGCATCGTCATCCCATAAAAACATGTGGTGATAGTATTGGTCGTATTTATCTAAGTCAATGGCTTCGTTTGTTCCTTCTCCCACTTCTCTAAACGTAATTTCTCGTAAACGCCCAATTTCGTGTAATATGTTTGGAATTTTTTCAGCTGTGGTTAAAAAAACTTGGTAATTTTTACTTTGTAACAATCTAAAATCACCTTCTTTTAGTGTTTTTATTTCTTCAATTATCTCACCGTGATTCGCTGGTTTTACAATTTGTTTGGGCGGTTTTGGAGAAGATAATTTAGGCAAATGAAGTTTGGAATCTTCGGTTTCAAATGCATTGGAAAGCATATAGGTTTTTTTTCTTAAGAACTCGCCATAGGCTTCCAAGTCTTGGTATTCGTTTTGTTCGTTTACGGAAATGGCTTTTCCAATGCGCACCTTGATAACTCTGTCTTTTTGGGTATGCAATTCGCTTGGTAATTTGGCGGTTCGAAGCGTGTCGTTTATTTTCGATAAGAAATAAAACAAACTGCTATTTTTAGCGTGAAAATATATCGGGACAACAGGCACTTGAGCTTTACGAATCACTTTCAATGCGCCTTCTTCCCAGGGCTTGTCCACTACTAATTTCCCGTCTTTATAAGTGGATACTTCACCCGCAGGGAAAATACCCAAGGGTTTACCATCGCTTAAATGACGTAATGTTTCTTTGATTCCAACCACACTTGATTTAACATCTTTATGGTTTTCAAATGGATTGACCGGCATGATAAACGGCTTCAAAGGCGCAATACGATGCAATAAAAAATTGGCAATAATTTTAAAATTGGGTTCGCGCTCTAACATTAATTTTAACAACAAAATCCCATCAACTCCACCTAATGGGTGGTTTGAAATGGTGATGTAGGCGCCGTCTTTTGGCAATCGTTTTAAATCTTCTTCTGGGATTTCAAACTTTATTTGTAAATCGTCTAGAATGGCGTTTAAAAAAGCAACGTCGTTTAAATGTTTGTTGCGGTCATATAATTTATTGAGCGCTGAAATTTTCAGCACTTTCATTAGCAACCAGCCCGTAAAGGTTCCGAAAATCCCATATTTATCAGCGTTAATCGCTTTGGCAACTTCTTTAGCAGTAACTAACCCCATTTATATTTAGTTTTTTTGGCAAGAAACAAAGATAACAATTCTATCGAATCCATCCCCTATAGAAAATATATTTATATCCATAAATTTGTGATATTTTTTCAACCAAAATGTAAACTTTCTTTTGAAAAATCGTGGCAATGAATCTTTATTATTAGAAACCTTTTTACTACTTTTGGTCGAAAGCTACTTAAGTACATGAAAATCATTTCTTACAACGTTAATGGAATTCGAGCTGCCATTTCTAAAGGCTTTTTAGAATGGTTGCAACACGCCAATCCAGACGTTATTTGTTTGCAAGAAATCAAGGCAACCGAAGATCAAATCCCTAAAATTGAGATTGAGGCGGCAGGGTATCCTTATCAATATTATTTTCCGGCCGAAAAAAAGGGATACAGTGGTGTGGCTATTTTATCAAAAGTAGCACCAAAAAATGTTGTTTTTGGAACCGGCATTCCCCATATGGATTTTGAAGGGCGCAATTTACGTCTTGATTTTGAAGACCTATCCGTTATGAGTTTGTATTTGCCTTCTGGTACGAATATTGATAGACTCGAACATAAGTTTATGTATATGGATGATTTTCAAAAGTATATTTCGGCACTTACCAAAGAAATTCCAAATTTGGTCATTTGTGGCGATTATAACATTTGTCACGCAGCAATTGATATTCATGATCCGATTCGCAATGCAAAAGTTTCGGGTTTTTTACCCGAAGAACGCGCTTGGCTCGATAGCTTTTTAAAAAGCGGATTTGTAGACACGTTTCGCCATTTGAACAAAGAACCACACCATTACAGTTGGTGGAGTTATAGAGCCAATGCACGAAACAACAACAAAGGATGGCGTATTGATTATTGCTTGGCGGCGCAACCTTTGAAAGATAAAATTCAACGGGCATTCATCTTACCCGAAGCCAAACATTCCGATCATTGTCCGGTTTGTGTAGAAATTAAATAACAGTTGACAAAAAATAGCGTTACCCCAACATTTAAATAGATTCAATCATCAAAAAAGAATATAAAATGATAAGAAAAATTGCCCTCGCCTGTGTAGTATTAAGTTTAACTACCTCTTGTGTTTCCAAAAAAATCTATCAAGATTTAGAAAATAAATATGCCGATTTAAAGAAAGAACATAACGCTTTATCGGATGAGAACGGCAATTTAAAAGCCAGTAAGAACCAATTGGAATTGGACAAAGCCAGCTTGCAAACCGAATTGGACAAAACGAAAGCAGAACGCGATCAATTGGCTTCTGATTATGCAGCTACTAAAAAGAGCTTAGACAATTTAAAAGCTTCCTATGCGGCTTTAGAAAAAGACAGCAACGAAGCTTTAGAGGCCAACATCAATAAAAACCGCCAGTTATTGGCCGAATTAGAAGCCAAACAAAAAGCATTAACTGCCGAACAAGATCGTTTGACAAAATTGAAAAAAGATTTAGAGGCTTCTTCTACACGTTTAGCCGAATTAGAAAAAATGATGGCCGATAAAGATGCTGCCATGAAAAAACTAAAAGAAACACTTACCAAATCGTTGAAAGCTTTTGAAGGTAAAGGTTTAACCGTTACCGAAAAAGACGGTAAAGTATACGTTTCTATGGAAAACAAATTGTTGTTTGAATCGGGCAGTTGGACAGTAGGAGCTGAAGGTAAAAAAGCGGTGGATCTTGTCGGAAAAGTATTGGGCGATAATCCAGATATTTCCGTCTTAATTGAAGGACATACCGACAACGATAAAATTACCGGAACAATTGGTGGTGGTGTTGAAAACAATTGGGATTTATCAACCAAACGTGCTACAGCTATTGTGAACATACTATCGGCAAATGCCAAAGTAAAAAAAGAAAACTTAACTGCTGCGGGTCGTGGAGAATATGCACCTTTGTTGTCCAATGAAACTGCTGAAGGAAAAGCAAAAAACAGACGAATCGAAATCATCTTAACCCCTAAATTGGATGAGATTTCTAAAATGTTGAATGCACTATAACATTTCATAAAAGAAATATAAATAGGCTTGGGTAGTACATTCAAGCCTTTTTCTTTTCCTGAAACTTTATAACTTTGTACAGTAACACACAAATTCTGAAATGAACTATACCACGCTACCCAATACCGCACTCCAAGTCAGTAAAATCTGTTTAGGCACCATGACTTTTGGCAATCAAAATACCGAAAGTGAAGCCCATTCGCAACTTGACTTTGCGGTTGAAAACGGCATCAATTTTATTGATACAGCCGAAATGTACCCCATAGGGGGCAATGCACAAATTTTTGGGAGTACTGAACGATTCATGGGCACTTGGATTCAAAAAATTGGTCCTTCAGAACGTGAAAAACTAGTTATAGCTACTAAAATTGCTGGACCTAATCGAGGCATGGAATACATTCGACAACCGCTCGATTTTTCCAAAAAAAGTTTGCACGAAGCAGTAGAATTGAGTTTGAAAAACTTACAGACTGATTATATTGATTTGTATCAAATGCACTGGCCGGAACGCGTGATGAACATGTTTCAAAAGCGAGGTGTTCAGGAATTGGATCCCGAATGGCAAGACAATATTTTTGAAGTATTGACGGTTTTCGACGGATTAATTAAAGAGGGTAAAATCAAGCATATTGGAGTGTCTAATGAAAATCCTTGGGGTGTGATGCGTTTTCTAATGGAAAGTGAAAAACACGGATTGCCTAGAATTGCCACGATTCAAAATCCTTTTTCGTTATTGAATCGGTTGTATGAAGTAGGGTTATCAGAAATAGGCATGCGAGAAAATGTAGGGTTATTGGCCTATTCTCCGTTGGGTTTTGGTTATTTAACGGGCAAACATTTAGGCGGGATTACAAAAAATTCCCGATTGGATTTGTTTCGAAATTTTACACGCTACACCAATGATAATTGTTATAAAGCGACAACCTTATATAAAGCATTAGCTGAAGCTCATGGGATGTCGTTAACTCAAATGGCCATTGCTTTTGTACACCGCCAACAATTTGTTACGTCAACAATTATAGGTGCCACAAGTATGGATCAATTGCAAGAAAACATTCGTGCGTTTGAAACTGTTTTATCGGATGAAGTAGTAGCAGAAATTGAAAAAATTCAGGAATTGATTCCGAATCCGGCACCTTAATTATTCAACAAGTACTTTAGTGGTATAATTTGTTCCGTTTGTCGTTTCTACGGTAACCAAGTACATCCCTTTTGATAACAAGTTGGTGTCAATTAAATTTTCTGTATTTGAAGTTAATTTTCTAGAAAAAAGCAATTTTCCAGATATGTCAAATACGTCAATATTGGTCGCTAAATTAGTGGCAGCACTTTTAATAACGAAGTAACCTTTAGCTGGATTTGGATACAGAGAAAAACCATTAGTTTCAAAATTTGGTTGACTCAAAGAGGAATCAATTATTTTATAAACGGTTCCCGAAGTTATTCCAGCAATGTACAATTCGCCATTTACATCTTCTCCAAACGTCACAAAATTGTTTCCCGAAAATGAAGCAGTCGTTGTAATTACACCTGCATTATCTACCATTCTAATTTTGTTGTCACAATAATCGGTGAAAAAATATTTGTTCTGAAAATTGGGATAAGCAGATCCAGAGTAATAATACCCACCTGTTACAGAGCAAGCGCCACCAAAACGGGCATATTGAATAAATGGAAAACGCATAGTACTAGAAGGGGCACACCCCGAGTTGTTATAGGTTGAGTTGCCTTCATAACATCGCCAACCAAAATTAATTCCGGAATTGGGCAATGGACTTACCACTTTATTTATTTCTTCAATAGCATCTTGTCCCACATCCGCAATCCATAAATCACCGTTTAATCTATTGAATGAAAATTTCCAAGGATTTCTTAATCCTATCGCCCAAATTTCATCATTTCCGGCCACGCCCACATATGGGTTTGAATTGGGACTTGAATAAAAAGGAGCTGTGGAAGTATTGACATCAATGCGCAACATTTTACCTAAATTTTCATTGATGTTTTGAGCTCGATTTCCTGGGTCACCTCCACTTCCTCCATCGCCCATACCAATGTATAAGTATCCATCAGGACCAAATTTTATGGTACCGCCATTATGGTTGGCGAACGGTTGCGTGATGGTCATTAAAATTGTTTCAGTGGTGTTGGCAATATTTGGATTAGATGCATTTACAGTATATCTCGCAATTACGGTATTTCCGGCTAAATTGGTATAATTCACAAAAAAATAACCGTTAGTTGCATAGTTGGGATGAAAAGCCAATCCCAATAATCCGCGTTCACTATTGGTAGAAACGAAAGCAGACAAGTTTAAAAATGGAGTAGCATTAACAGTACCATCTGCATTTAAAATCCGAATTAAACCTCCTTTTTGGACTACAAATAATCTAGAATCACCGGCATTTGTAATTTCAACAGGACTAACAAATCCGGTGCCAAAGGATTGTAAAGAAATGGTTTGAGAATATCCCAATACCGACAATATCAAGAAATTAAAGAGGAATATTTTTTTCATAAGGATGCATTTAGTCTCTAAATGTAAGCAATTTTTTTAAACCTACTCGTAGTCAGCACTTTGCAATTGCAAAACACAGTTAACATTCTAGGAAGTGTCATTTTATTTGGGTTTTCCTAAAAAAGGAGGGGGATTAAATTCCTAAAATTAACTTAGCGATGGTAAAATAGGTTAAAATTCCAATAATATCATTGCTGGTTGTAATAAACGGACCTGTGGCTAATGCTGGATCTACCCCATTTTTGTTCAATATGATAGGAATAAAGGTCCCAATTAATGAAGCAATAATAATTACGGTTAGTAAGGCAATGGCTACAGTATAGCCTACGTGAATTTCATATCCCAAAAGGAAATAGCTGCCCGCCAATAAGATGATCGACAAGATGACTCCGTTCAATAAACTCAATGAAAGTTCTTTAAGTAAACGTTCAATGATGGGTCCAATGATGGTGTTATTGGCCAAACCTTGAACAATAATTGCAGAAGATTGTACTCCTACATTTCCGGCCATAGCCGCAATAAGTGGAGTAAAGAAAAACAATTCTGGGTGTAATTTCATAATGGGTTCAAAAATACCCAAAACGTGTACGGAAATAAATCCGCCAAATAGCGCTAATACTAACCAGGGCAATCGGGCTTTGGTAAGTTCCAAAATGCTGTCATCAGCCTCAACGTCTTGGGAGATACCTGCTGCCAACTGGTAATCTTTATCAGCTTCTTCTTTGATCACATCGATAATATCATCAATGGTAATACGACCTACTAATCGGCCCAATTCATCCACGACCGGAATGGCTTCCAAGTCATATTTTTGCATGATACGCGCTACTTCTACATCTTTGGTATCTACTTTTACGTAATCTACTTTTTTAATGTATACTTGACTTATGGGTGTTTTGGTTGAGGTTGTTAAGAGATCTTTTAACGACAAACGACCTTTCAATCGTTCTTCGTCATCAATTACATAAATAGAATGTACTCGGGATACATTTTCGGCTTGCAATCGCATTTCTTTGACACAGGTGAGCACGTTCCAGTTTTCATTTACTTTTACCAGCTCTTTTCCCATCAAACCACCCGCAGTATCTTCATCATATCGTAATAAATCAACAATGTCTTTAGCGTGTTCAACGTCTTCAAGTTCAGAGATTACCTGTTCTTTTTTGTGTTGGGGTAATTCGGCAATAATGTCGGCTGCATCGTCAGTACTCAATTCGTCTAACTCTTCTGCAATCTCTTTTGGCGATAAGTTGTGCAGGATTTTTTCCCGTACTTCTTCGTCTAATTCCAATAAGATTTCCGCAGTTTTTTCAGAATCTAAGGTGTTAAAAATGTAAGCCGCACCGTAATCATCGAGTGCTTCCATGATTTCGGCAATATCAGCAAAGTGAATATCGTCAAGGAGCAAAAGTAGCTCTTGCGCCTTGTTTTCACTGATAAGTTGTTCTATTTCAGTTAGAAACTCTCTGCTGATTTTAAACTCCATCGGCTGTTATTTTTTGAGTAATACTGATAAATTGATCCACCGTTAATTGCTCTGGACGGAGGTCAAAGATACTATCTTCTTTTAAATTATCAGAAAAATTGAACGATTTTAAGCTATTTCGCAATGTTTTTCTTCGTTGTTGAAAGGCTGTTTTCACGACTCTGAAAAATAATTTTTCGTCACAAGGCAAAGAAAAATTTGCTTTTCGTCGTAGTCGTAAAACCCCCGAATCTACTTTTGGCGGCGGATTAAAAACAGCTGGCGGAACCGTGAATAAGTATTCGGCATCGTAAAAAGCTTGGGTCAAAACCGATAAAATGCCGTAGACTTTGCTCCCTTTTTTCTCGCAAATGCGTTGGGCAACTTCTTTTTGAAACATGCCCGCGAATTCCGGAATTTGTTCGCGCATTTCTAGTGTTTTAAATACAATTTGGGTCGAAATATTGTATGGAAAATTACCAATTATCGCAAAGGGTTCTTTGTTGAATACTTCATTTAAATCATATTTTAAAAAATCTTTAGCGATGATATGATTTTCTAATTTTGGAAAGTGAATGCCCAAATATTCTACCGATTCTTTATCGATTTCAATGACATACGTTTCTGTAGGTTTGTCCAACAGGTATTTGGTTAAAACACCCATTCCTGGACCAATTTCCAAAATTTTCGAATAGCCTTCAAGTGCTAGTGTATCGGCAATATCCTTAGCGATGCTTTCGTCTTTTAAGAAATGTTGTCCTAAGTGTTTTTTTGCGCTGACTTTTTCCATACTAATTTTCCTTTTTGTAGAATTCTTCCATTACTTCCAATTCTGTTCTAAACGCCAACATTTTATCGCCAAACAACTGCAATCCTTCCTGGCGTAATCTTGGGGCATGATTGTGGTAATAGGCTTCTAGTTTAGTTTTGGAATCTGTGAAATACTGCACAGCATAGGTAGTACCACCCATTTCTTCTTCTACTAACACTTTTACAAGTTTAGCTTGTGTAAATAATCCCGTAGCTAATACATCATTGATGTGTTTGTTTTGCATCCATTTTAACCAATCGTGATGAATGCTTTCGTCTACATTTACGGTTACGTTATATATAATCATTAGTGCTGTATAATTGTTTAACTGAAGTATCTTTTCTCTTGTTTCTTTTGCTATGTTCTAAATCGTGGGGTCGCCTCGCAACGTTCGGTAGTGTGTTCTACTTTCGGTGAAGTATAAGCTATCGGGGTGTTCTAAAACCATTTTTTCATATAATCGCTTTGCTTTTTCATGATCTATTAAATACTTGCGGTATATTTCAGCGGCAAAAAACAAGGCTTCATCAATATAAATCCCTTCTTTGTGTTGCTCTAAAAGGATATCATAATAGCGCAAGGCATTAGTATACTCCTTTTTATCTTCGTAAATCTTTGCAATTTTGAACAACGTACTTTCTTCAATGCTTTCGCCTTTGTGCTTTTCTAATACTGTTAAAAAAGACTGCAAGGCGTCTTCATTTTTCTTTTGGTACAATTGAAAATCAGCCTTAGCATAAGCCTGTAAAGCTACACGCAAACTATCTTCGGCTGAATTATCTTGAATGAGTAAAAACAATTCTACAGCATCATTGGCAATTAACAAACTGGGCGATTGTTTTAGGTTTTTTACTTGTTGTAAAGTCCATTCAAAATCTTTTTTGTAGAAGTTGGCTTTGGCTAATTTAAGACTCGCTTCGTGCGCCAAAACATCATTTTTTAAGTTGTCTTCCACTTGTGCAAAGTATAAAATGGCTTGATTGAATTTTTCATCGAAGACCATAATGTCGCCCAATGCCATTTTCACTTTTGATTGCTCGCGCACATTTAGTGGCAACAAAAGAGTGTTCTTTAATAAGGTTATAGCGCGATCGGGTTGTTTCAAATAGAAGGCTTCAAAATGTGCCGTTAGTAATTGTAGTTCCAACGAAAAGGGTGTAATGCCAAATTTTTTCAACAATTCTTGTGCTTTCAAATCCAAAGCTACATATTCGTTTGCTGCCGCCGCTTCCATATCCATAGACAGTAAAAAGTGATGGGCTTGAATTTGTAAATCTTGATCTTGTGTGTTTTCAAGTACAAAAGTGAGTATGGTCTTGGCGTCTTCATTCTGTTTTTCTTCGATGGCCATTCTAGCCAGCGTTACAATAGTATAAAAACTATCGGGATTGCGCTTGTACACGGCTTTTTCTTGAACAAATGCTTTGCCATATTCTTTGTGTTGTACAAAATACCAACTCAAGAATTGGTTCCAATACACGTCTTGAGATTGTTGCGTTTTAACCAACAAACCTTTTTTTATTTCTTTGGCAAACGAACCGTCGGCATCGTCCATTAAAAAGCGGCTCAACTGATTTTGTACAAGTGGCGTGTTTTCCTGGTTTTTGTAGCCATAATCGAGTAATTTTTCCAGCATTAAATCTAATTTTCCCAATTGTCCCTGCAATAAAGCCGTTTGGTAATCAAAGTTGAGATTGGGATTTATTTTTTGCCCTTTTTCATAAGCTTTTAATGCCCATTCCAACAATACTTTTCGCTCAAAAACACTTCCTAGATTGTAGGCATAGTTTGCATTTTTGTCAATTTCGTTGAGTGCTTCTTCGTATTTTTGATCTGCTTCGAATTGTTTTTTTTGCAATTGATACACATATCCTTCGTCTACTAGAAGTATAGGGTTGTTGTATTTTAGTTTTAATTCATTTATGAGTTGTAACGCTTTATCATACCATTGTAATTGCTGGTAGCAGTCCAATAGTTTGTCGGCATAGACTTGCTTGTTTTTCGCATAAAGTTCTTCTAAAATAGTAGCTGCTTTTTCATATTCCCCTGCCTCAATGTAGTTAAATGCCAATTGCTCATTTTGCGCCGAAACCCAAAACGAGGACAAGAAAAACAGTAAGAGGATTACTTTTTGCTTCATTTTTATAAACAAATAATGTACTAATGTAACACTTTTTAGCGTCAAATTAGTACATTGTTATTATTTGAATTGGGATTAGTTGATGATATCAAATCCGGTGTATTTTCGCAATACTTCAGGAACAACAATGCCTTCCGGAGTTTGATAGTTCTCTAAAATTCCAGCCAAAACACGGGGTAATGCTAACGAACTTCCGTTTAAGGTGTGCGCCAATTGGTTTTTCCCTTCTTTGTCTTTAAATCGTAATTTCAAACGATTGGCTTGAAACGTTTCAAAATTAGAAACCGAACTAATTTCTAACCAGCGTTCTTGAGCAGTAGAATATACTTCAAAATCATAGGTTAAAGCGGATGCAAAGCTCATGTCGCCACCACATAATCGTAGAATTCGATAAGGCAATTTTAATTCTTTTAGAATACCTTTTACATGCTCCACCATGCCGTCTAATGCTTGGTAGGAATTATCAGGATGCTCAATACGAACGATTTCTACTTTATCAAATTGATGCAAACGATTCAATCCGCGAACATGGGCACCATACGAACCTGCTTCACGGCGAAAACAAGGGGTGTAGCCTGTACAAAGGACTGGCAATTCGTTTTCGTTTAACAATACATCTCTGAAAATATTAGTCACCGGTACTTCGGCTGTAGGAATCAAATACAAATCATCCAATCCTACATGGTACATTTGCCCTTCTTTATCGGGTAATTGCCCGGTTCCAAAACCAGAGGCTTCATTGACCAAATGAGGTACTTGGTATTCTAAGTAACCGGCATCGGTATTTTTATCTAAAAAATAGGTAATTAAGGCACGTTGTAATTTAGCTCCTTTTCCTTTGTATACCGGAAAGCCGGCCCCCGTAATTTTTACGCCTAATTCAAAGTCAATTAAGTCATATTTTTTAGCCAATTCCCAATGCGGTAAGGCCCCTTCATGTAGTTTAGGGATGTCTCCTTCTTCAAAAACGTTGAGGTTTTCTTCAGGGGTTTTTCCTGCAGGAACGATATCGGCAGGAAGGTTAGGCAATTTGTATAATTCGTCTTGTAATTGGCTGGCATAACCATTCAACACTTCGGTCAATTCTTTGTCTTTTTCACGCAGTTGCACCGATTTTTCTTTTAAAATTTCGGCTTTTGCTTTTTCTCCGCTTTTCATTAAATCACCAATGTCTTTGGAAAGCTTATTAGATTCAGATTTGATCGTGTCTAATGCTACTTGGGTAGCTCTTCTATTTTCATCGAGCGCAATAACTTGATCAACGGCAGCTTTGGCATCTATATTTTTTTTTGCCAATTTTTGAACTACTTCTTCTTTATTTTCTCTAATGTATGCTATTTGTAACATGGTCTATTGGATTTTAATGGCACAAATTTAAGAAATTGGATTCAGATTATAGCTAAAAAAACAAAAACCAACTGGGATAATGTATATCCGTGAATTTCAAGGTGAAAAGTTTTTAAAAAATGAATATTTTATAATATATTCGCTACAAAATTATTAAAAAACAAAGTGGCAGTTTCGCTCCTTTAGAAATACAGCAACTGCTCGATGCCCCAACATTTACATTCCTTCATAAAGATGAAAAAAAATAGTTATATCGTTTTCCTTTTACTAGGTTTTTTAGGTTTTTCTCAATCAGATACCTCCGATTTTGATCGCATGGTTGAAGCAGAGATGAAATCAGCTTCTTCGGTTCAAAATCTACGCGTAAATCCAAACACCTTAAATTATGATGTAACCCATCATGAATTGCGATTTACGGTCAATCCAGATAATACTACGCCTTTTATCAGTGGTGTAGTTACTACAACATTTAGGGCTTTATCCACCATGAATACCGTTACCTTTGATATGGCAACGGAACTGGCAGTGAGTTCTGTAACCCTAAACAATGTGGGCTTGACCTACTCTCAAAGCAATTATGAGTTAAACATTACCTTGCCAACGCCATTAGCCACTGGAAATACTGCCACAGTTGTAATAACTTATGCGGGCTCACCTCCTCAAGCAGAAGCGGCTTTCACGCGAGGTACTCATGCCGGGACACCAGTTATTTACACCTTATCGGAGCCTTTTGGGGCCAGAGATTGGTGGCCGTGTAAACAAGATTTAAATGATAAAATTGACAGTTTTGATATCTACATTACCTGTCCGGCTGCTTATATTGGAGTATCCAATGGTTTGTTGCAAAGTAGTTCTACTTCAGGAGGAAATACCACGCGCCATTACAGACACAATTATCCCATTCCGGCCTATTTGATTTCGCTGAATGTCACAAATTATGTTACGTATAACATCCAAGCGGGATTAGGAACAACTCAAAATCCTTTTTTCCCAATTAATAATTATTTGTATCCTGAAGGAAATACCGCAACTGTGCAAACCGCAATCAATCAAACCGTTCCGGTTATGAATGTTTTAGAGGAAAAATTCGGATTTTATCCTTACAGAAATGAGCAATATGGCCACGTACAATTTAGTTGGGGCGGCGGTATGGAACACACTACGATGTCCTCTATGGGCGGTTGGAGTAGAAGTTTAATCGCCCATGAACTAGCACACCAATGGTTTGGCGATAAGATTACATGTGGTACTTGGCGGGATATTTGGTTGAACGAAGGTTTTGCGGAGTATTTGGCCGGATTGGTAGTTGAAAGTCTGGATGGTCCCGTTAGTTTTGTTTCATGGAAAACCACTAAGATAAATAATATTACTTCGGTATCGAATGGCGCGTTGTATTTAACCGAAGCAGAAGCTTTGAATGTGAATCGAATTTTTAGTTCCCGTATTACCTATAACAAGGGTTCCATGGTGGTCCATATGTTGCGCTGGAAAATGGGGGATGTCAATTTCTATCAAGCCGTTCGAAATTATTTGAACGATTCTAATTTAGCTTTTGGATATGCCATTACTACCGATTTGAAGGCTCATTTAGAAGCAGTTCACGGAAGTAGTTTAGATGAGTTTTTTAACGATTGGGTTTACCATCAAGGATATCCTACCTATACTATAACGGCACAGAATTGGGGAGCGGGTCAGGCAAAAATTACAGTTAGTCAAACGCAATCTGATCCTAGTGTCACTTATTTTGAAATGCCTTTGGAAATCAGATTATCCGGAGCGGGAGGTGTAACGCAAGATGTCGTTGTAAACCACACCACAAACGGACAACAGTTTATTGTTTCAGTGCCGTTTGGGGTTACCGGCGTTATTTTTGATCCCAACAAGCATATTATTTCCAAAAACAATGTGGTTACTTTAGGCGCCGATACTTTTCAGTGGGAACAAACCATTTCGGTGTATCCTAATCCTGCAAACGATCAATTGCATATTATGATGCCATCTTCTGTGCAATTAGAGAAGGTTGAGATCTATAATACGTTAGGACAATTAGTTGGTGAAAAAAATACGGTTGATTTTTCAATAGATCAATTGGCCTCGGGTGTGCATTGGTTGAAAATTAGCACTTCGGAAGGGGTAATCCATAAAAATTTTATAAAAAAGTAAGACCACAGTAAAATACACGTAAAAAGTAAGGCGAAAACCGTACTTTTGCCATTCAATTAAAAGCATAACAATGATTCAAGTAGCACAAATAATTTTCATCTTATCGGTATTAGTAATTCTGCACGAATTTGGGCATTACCTTACGGCCAAAATGTTTAAAGTGCGCGTCGAGAAATTTTATTTATTCATGGATGCGGGTTTTTCTTTGTTTAAGAAAAAAATTGGTGAAACAGAATGGGGAATTGGTTGGTTGCCTATAGGAGGTTATGTAAAACTTTCGGGAATGATCGATGAAAGTTTAGATACGGCTCAAATGAGCGAAGCACCGCAACCTTGGGAGTTTCGATCAAAACCGGCTTGGCAACGCTTGATCATCATGTTAGGGGGTATTATTGTAAATATCATTTTAGCATGGTTTATTTTCACCATTCTATATGCAACGGTGGGACAAAAGTTTATTGCGACCGAAAAAATTCAAGCCAACGGATTGGCATTTGGAGAAGTAGGACAGAAAGCAGGATTTAGAAATGGCGATAAGATTCTATCCGTAGATGGAAAATTTCAACCCAGTTTCAACCGAATGACTTTAGATGTGTTGTTAGGAGATAAAGTAACAGTTGAACGCAAAGGTGTTCAAGAGGAACTGATATTGACCGACGAAATGAAAGGTGAAATCATCAGTAAAGAAGGAAAAGAATTTGTAGGCCCTCGTTTTTCAAACACTGTTGTAGATTCTGTTATTCCAAAATCGGCAGCTAATTTAGCAGGATTACTAAAAGGCGACAAAATCAAAGCTATCAATGGTTCGGCATTTACCTTTTATGATGAATTCAAAGACCAAATTTCAAAACATAAAAACGACAGCATTTCTTTAACTGTTTTAAGAGGAACTCAATTCGTTGAATTGAAAGCTAAAGTAGATCAAGAAGGGAAGTTAGGGTTTGTCAATAAACCACTCGATAAATTGGATTATGAGGTAAACAATCAGTTGACTTTAGGTCAAGCCATTCCTGCCGCAGTGAACGAATCATGGGCATTATTGGTATACAACGTAAAACAGTTTAAATTGATATTGCGTCCGAAAACCGAAGCTTACAAGCACGTACAAAGTCCGATTGGTATTGCACGTCGTTTGCCAGACACTTGGAATTGGGAATTTATCTGGAATTTCACGGCTTTGTTTTCGATCGGATTGGCGTTTATGAATTTGTTGCCTATTCCGGGTTTAGATGGCGGGCATGCCTTGTTTACCATTGCAGAAATGATTACGGGTAGAAAACTATCCGACAAAGCCATGGGGCATGTGCAGACCGCGGGCATGATTATTTTATTGTCGTTAATGGCTTTGACTTTTGGAAAAGACATTTACCAATTGATAATGGATAAACTTTTGTAATTTTTACAGCAAATAATTTGCGGTAATAAAAAATCAGTTTATATTTGCACTCGCTAAAAAGATAAACATTTTCCTCCTTAGCTCAGTTGGTTAGAGCATCTGACTGTTAATCAGAGGGTCCTTGGTTCGAGCCCAAGAGGGGGAGCAAAACAAAACCCGATACGAAAGTGTCGGGTTTTTTGTATCATTAGTTGAACTAATTAATATAATCAAACACTAATTTACCATTACCTTCTGACTATATTGTTCTCCATTAGCTTCAATGGATACCAAATAAACGCCCTCATTTGCAATTGGTTGAATGCCAATATCATTGGTTGTATTTAGCAGGGTAATCGATTTGTTTTCCAACAATTTTCCTTCTAAATTATAAATAGAAAGGGTTGCTTTTTCAATAGTTTCTAATGCATTAATTTGCAATACCCCATTTTTTGCATTTTTTGAATTGATGGTAAAATGAGCTTTGGAAAAGGCTGAAGCAGCCATGTTTGGAAAAATCAATCCGGTCCAGGAACGGGCCACACTAACCAACCCAGCTCTTCCGGTTGGGGTAGTAGCTGCAGTGGTGTTTTGACGGAACACGAGACGGTCTAAATTGCCCGATTGATCCGTGCCCGAATTCGTAGTAGCATCGGGGGTAGTCGGAACGCCATTGGCCATAACCGGATTGACATACAAATTCAATTGGTCATCTGCAGCACCTGTTAAATGCGAATATTTTAAAATTACGAGATAATCTTGATTAAAGGAATAGACATTTGTGGTATACACAGTGGCATTTCCAGGAGCTCCTTTACTGATGCCAATAGAAAAGGTATTGCCTGATACGGCTTTGATAAAAACTCTAAATGCAGTAGTAAAACCGCCTCCATTATTTACTCTAAAAAAATCATTGGGATTGGTCGCTGCACTGCTCACATTGATCATAAACCCCACGTATACATCTCCAGAAGTTACGGGTGTAAACAAAGTACCACAGCCGTCGGTATCGGATAACAATTGCAACGATTTGGTTGAGGTACCATAATTGAGGTAATTGAATCCCGGGGTAAGTACTTTTGCATTTACGCACAGTGCACCTGTGCAAGCGCCAGTTCCTCCATTGGATGAATTGTTTGTCCAAGTACCTTGTCCACTCAATTGGGTGTTTACGGTATAATTATTTAAATTATCTTGGAAAATAGTTTGGGAGTATCCTTTAATAAATGCTAACAAAAGAATACAAATTGCTGCTTTTTTCATCTGCTATTTTTTACAAACGTACTATTTTTAATTTAAAGTTATTATTTTTGATCTACTAAAAAAAACAACGATGAAAACATCATTCAACAAATTTCTTTACATTGGATTTGTCCTGGTTGGATTATTCCAAGCCTTATTTTCTAAAGATTATATGCAAGCAGCTTCTTCATTTGGTATTGCATTAGCTTTTGATCCTTTTGATCCGGAGCAAAAATGGAACGATCGACCCACATGGCAAAAAGCCGTTTTGATCATTCATCTTGCCTTAACAGCTGCCATGTTTGGTTTTGGAATTGGGTTGAATGATAAATAATTTAAAATGATAATATCCAACACTTAAAACACATATATTTGTAAATCAATTAATTAATAATGTATGAAAAAAATTGTAGTTATTTTAGCAGCGATTGCAACGCTTACTTCTTGTAAGAGTGAGGCAGATAAAAAGGCCGAGCAATCTCAAAAGAATGTTGAATTCTATACGAAAGTATGGGATCAAGTAATTAACGAAGGTAAAGTGAACGTCTTAGATACTGCTTATGCTGAATCGATCGTTTTACACACCTTACCAGAAATTAAAGGGATCAAAGATTCAAAAGCGTATTATGCAGGTTTTGTAACAGGGTTTTCGAACCGTAAGTTTACGGTAAAAAGCATGTTTGCCGACGGAGAAAATTTGGTAAAACATTGGCAATTTACAGGTACCCATACAGGTGTATTTATGGGAATTCCTGCAACGGGTAGAACGGTAAATATCGAAGGTTCTACTATTGCTAAAATTGTGGATGGTAAAATTGTAGAGGAACAAGATTTTATGGATAACATGAGTTTTTTAAAACAATTAGGGATTATCCAATAAGAATAGTACAGATGAATTCAAAAAAAAGCCAGTCATTTGACTGGCTTTTTTCATGTGTTTTAAGCACCCAATAACTGCAAGAGGGTATTGGGGAATATTCCAATGATAATATTTAATACAATCGCTACAACTGCTACAAAATAATAGACAAAAGGAGTTGTTTGTTTTTCACCAGCTTCTTTTGTGTACATAGCTACAATCAATTTAAAATAATAACCCACACTAATAATAGAGTTTACTACCCCAGCTATAACCACGATTAGATAACCCGATTGAATGGTTTGTGTAAATAAGGTCAACTTAGCAAAGAACCCTGAAAAAATAGGAATTCCCGCCATTGAAAGTAAGGCAGCGGTTAAGATACCCGCCATTAAAGGATTTGATTTACCTAATCCGTTAAAGTTGATAATATCTTCGTTGTCTTTGCTACGAGTAACATAAATAATGACAGCAAAAGCGGCAATACCCGCCAAAGCATAGGCAGCAGTATAATACAATAATGTTCCAGCTGCTGTTGAAAGGCTAAGCAAAGCCATTAGCATAAATCCGGCATGGGATATACCCGAAAAGGCCAACATTCGTTTCACGTTTTTTTGACGCAAGGCCATAATATTTCCAACAGTCATCGATAAGATGGATAGGACTACGATAATGGTTTCGAAGATATAAGGTATCGATGGAATCATTCCGTGTATCAATTTATACAAAGTAGCAACAGCTACTACCTTTGCTAAGGTACTCATGGTTGCCGTGGTTAAGCTTGGCGCACCTTCATATACATCGGGCGCCCAAAAATGAAACGGCACGGCTGCAATTTTAAACAACATTCCGATAATGATCAAGGTTAAGCCAATAGGAAACCAAATAGGAATTCCGGCACCTTCAGAAAGGGCATAAATTTCGGCAATGTCAAAATAACCGGTAGCCCCATAAATCAAACAAATGCCAAATAATATGATTCCAGAAGCAAAAGAACCCAACAAGAAATATTTCATCCCTGCTTCGTTACTTTTTACATCCAATCGTTTGCTAGCAGCCAATACGTATAAGGAAATCGATAAGATTTCAATTCCAATAAAAAACATCGCTAAGTTTCCAAAAGAAACCATAGCTACGGCACCCGCTAATAAAAATATTTTAATCGCGACATAGTCAGACAATTTCGATTGATGCTCTTTGTAATAATCACCACTTAACGCCACTAAAAAAATCGTTAATACGATGAATAAACTAGAAAAACTAACCGAAAAACGATCCACTATAACCATGTTGTTAAAGTGAGTACTCGGTAAATTATATTCAGAAATGGTAAGCCCCAGAATGGCTATAAGCCCAAGTATTGCAACTGGAATTAATAGTTTTCTTAGGTTGAAGATTTCAGCGATAAGGCAAAAAACACCTAAACCTGATATGGCTAATAATGTATTCATTTTTAGGACTTATTTTAGTCTGTTAATAGTAAAGAAAATATCGTTTAAACTCGGAGTAATCAAATCATTGATCGGTTTTGAATACAATCCGAAAAATAATAATAGCGCAATAATGACTACCATTGTCAGGGTTTCATAAATTGTAACATCTCCAAAAACCGTAGCATTGGTTTCTCCAAGCATTACATTTTGAAACATTTTAAGCATGTAATAAGCGCCTAAAATAATGGTTAATCCACCAAAAATGGCCCACCAAATATTCACCTGACTCAAACTATACAATACCGTAAATTCTCCCACAAAATTATAGGTTCCTGGTAAGGCTACTGAAGCCAATACTAAAATCATAAATAACGAGGTAAATTTTGGCGCTTGGGCACGAATACCACCTAATTCATTAATTGTTCTTGTGTTGTATCTTCTGTAAATGATTTCAGCGGCAAAAAACAATCCTACAATGACAAATCCATGGGCAATCATTTGGTGTACCGCACCACTAAGTCCGTCCAAAGTTAACGTGTAACATCCAGCTGCAATTAATCCCACGTGTGCTAATGACGAATAGGCCAATACTTTTTTCAAGTCTTTTTGACGAAGCGCCAATATGGATCCGTAGATCACACCTGCAATACTTAGCCCGATTAAAAGCGGCATATATTGTTTTGCAGCTTGAGGTGCAATGGGTAATTGCCAACGAATAATACTGTACAATCCCATTTTAAGCATAATTCCTGATAACAACATGGTACCAACAGTTGGTGCTTTTTGGTACACCTTTGCCTGCCATGTGTGAAAAGGAATGATTGGAATTTTAATGGCGTAGGCTAAAAAGAACGCAAAGAAAATCCAAAACTGTTCTTGGGTCGATAAGTTTAACTTGTATAAATCTTGTAACAAAAAGCTGCCCGCTTTGGTATATAAATAGGCAAACGCCACCAACATAAAAAGGGATCCAGCTAACGTATAGATGAAAAATTTTAGAACGGCTTTTTTGCGTTTTTCGGCATCGCCATTCCCCCAAATTAAAGCAATAAAATAAATAGGTATTAAGGCCAATTCCCAGAACACATAATAAAGTAATCCATCTGCAGCTAAGAACGTTCCTACCATGGCAAACGCCATAAACAATACCAATGCATAGAAGTTTTTAGCTTGAGAAACTGTAGTTCCAAAAGATGAAAAAATAATTAAAGGGGTTAAAATAGTTGTTAAGAGCACCATGGCTAACGACAAACCGTCGGCATACAAGGCAACACTAACTTTTGGTAATGCAATCCATCCGTGCAAAATGCCAACATTGCTCCCATTTGTAAATAAATAGAGTACATTTAAAGAAATCACTAAAGCGCTTAAACTAAAAAGCAAAGCCACTTTTGAAGCCAATTTATCTCCAGAAAAATAGGTAACTATAGCACCGATTAATAGAGAAAGTAATAATATAGATACATCCATTGTGATAAAATTATTGAGCAATAAATAAATAAATAATTAGGGCACAAATTCCGAGAACAAACATAAAAAGATACAACCCAATGTTTCCGTTATGCACTTTTTTCCCTTGCGAACTCAGCGCTTTTGCAGCATTTCCAAAACTGAATACCAATTTAGAAAGTTGCGGTTCTATTGTTTCTCTACTGAAATTTGAAAGCGCATTGATTGGATTAACAATAAGCGCCGTATAAACTTCGTCAACATAATATTTGTTATAGATGACTTTGTTGAATCCTACAATTGCCTCATCTTCTTTAGGAACAAATCCCTGTTTTAAGTATTTGCTGTAAGCCCAAAGAATTCCAACAACTGCACCAGCCAATGCAACACCCATCAACATAAATTCATGAGTCCCAAGAACGTGTGCGTGATGTTTTGTAACTAAAATAGGTTCCAAATAATGGTTCAACCAAAAGCTGCCTGGTAAATTAATGGCGCCACCAATAGCCGCTAAAACCGCTAAAATTACCAATGGAATTGTGATTAATTTCGGACTTTCGTGTAAATGATGTTTTTGTTCTTCTGTACCTCTAAATGTTCTAAAGAAGGTTAAATACATCAATCTAAACATATAGAAAGCAGTCATTATAGAAGCAATAGAAGCGACGATCCACAATACTGTATTGTGCTCGAAGGCTGTCAACAATATTTCGTCTTTCGACCAAAATCCAGCAAATGGGAATATTCCGGCAATGGCCAAAGTTGATATCATCATCGTCCAAAAGGTGATGGGCATCACTTTGCGTAAGCCACCCATTTTGCGCATGTCTTGCTCACCATGAAGGGCATGAATAACCGACCCAGAACCTAAGAATAAACAGGCTTTAAAGAAGGCGTGTGTTATAACGTGAAAAACAGCTACCGTGTATGCGCCCATTCCTAAAGCTAAGAACATTAACCCCAGCTGTGAAACGGTAGAGTAGGCCAATACTTTTTTAATGTCATTTTGTAATAAACCGATTGAAGCGGCTACCAACGCGGTAATGGCACCTACTACGGCAATTATATTTTGAATTTCAGGGGTTAAATCGAACAAGAAATTCATTCGGGTTATCATGAAAATACCTGCTGTTACCATGGTTGCTGCGTGAATTAAAGCCGAAACCGGTGTGGGTCCCGCCATCGCATCGGGTAACCAAGTGTATAATGGCAACTGCGCTGATTTACCAGTTGCTCCTATAAATAAACATAAGGCGGCAATACCGAGTGCGGTAGTATTTACCTGACCTGCAGCTATTGCAGCTTGAATTTCAGAATAATTTAAGGTAGCAAATTGAGAAGCCAAGATAAAAATTCCAATTAAAAATCCTAAGTCACCTATTCGGTTCATAATGAAGGCTTTTTTAGCTGCATCATTGTAGGCTTGATTTTTATACCAAAATCCGATCAATAAGTACGAACACAATCCAACGCCTTCCCAACCAATAAACATTACTAATAAATTGTTTCCGATCACTAACGTAATCATAAAGAAAACGAATAGATTCAAGTAAGCGAAAAATTTATGTAGGAATGCGTCATCGTGCATGTAGCTGATCGAATAAATGTGAATTAACGATCCAATACCGGTTACAAATAGCAACCAAAGTAACGATAATTGATCCAATACAATTCCGAAATCAATTTTTAATTTTCCAATAGAAATCCAATCAAATAAAGAAATTTCAATCGCTTTTCCGGTTTGAAGAAGTTGTGAAAAAAAGCAAAGCGTTAGTAAAAAAGAAAAAACAACCGTAAGTGTTCCCACCATGCCTGCCATTCCTTTGCTTATTTTATTTCCAAAGAATATATTGAAAAGAAACCCAACAAATGGAGATAAAAGTAATAGTAAAGCTAAATTTGTGTCCATGTTTAGATTATCCTTTTAAATTTTTTAAATTATCAATGTCAATTGACCCTAAATTGCGGTATACCGAAACCAAAATCGCCAATCCTACGGCAACTTCAGCAGCAGCCACAGCCATAGAGAAAAATACAAAAACCTGTCCTTCGGCATCTTGATGATACGTTGAAAAAGCAACAAACAATAAGTTTACAGCATTCAACATAATTTCGATAGACATGAATACAATAATAGCGTTTCTGCGATACAACACGCCAAAAACACCAATGCAAAAAAGAAGTACCGATAAGAAAATATAATTTTCAATACCGATTTGATTTAATATGTTACTCATTGTTTTTTTCTTTTTTAGTCAATAATACGGTTCCAATCATGGCTACTAATAATAAAATAGATATGAATTCAAACGGGAACATGTATTCGTTTAATAATACTTTTCCTAATACTTTGATGGATTGAAAATCTTCACCACTGGTGTCATAACCTGTCATTATGGTTTTCGAATTGATAAAAATCGTAATGAAAACAATACTCATGATCAAAAATACCACCAAAGCACCAATTCTTGTAATACGAGGTTTGTGCACTTCGTCTTCTTTGTTTAAATTCATCAACATGATGGTAAATAAAAACAAGACCATAATGGCACCCGAGTAAACAATAATATGAACCAAAGCTAGGAATTGTGCGTTAAACAATAAATAGTGTCCGGCAATGGAGAAAAAACACAATACCAAATAGATTGCACTGTGTATTGGGTTTCTGCTGTAAATAGTCAAAAACGCAGTAGCCAAAGTAATGGCTGCTAAAAAATAAAATATGATTACTATCGTTGACATTTAGTTTGCGTTGT
>JACCDK011068815.1_pt1 | contig 36207 bp, 28 predicted proteins | sample 7445871 | NCBI WGS metagenome assembly JACCDK01 (sample SAMN15323436, study PRJNA562643) | freshwater metagenome | isolation source: river surface water | place: USA:Blue River Watershed | collected 2017-08-15 | reverse complement strand
CCCAAAGGGGCTAATTTTTGATGCTACAATGCGGGCTGAATTTGTAGGCGCGTAGCTCAGCTGGTTAGAGCACCACCTTGACATGGTGGGGGTCGTTGGTTCGAGTCCAATCGCGCCTACCAAATCACCTTAACCGGTTGATTTAATTCAGGATTTTGGTATCGCAGCGAAGCGGTGTTTTGTTTTCACTCACAGTGATCTACGGAGCCCGAATGATGCCAATTTCAGACACAAAACAGTCAGTTTCTCACCAAAATGGTCAGAAACGTATCAACCTTCGAGTAGCCCTCGAAACACAACAGCACAAGACATCCGCGGTCGATATGACCTTTGGCGAGCTTGCGCGTGCGTATCTCGCCGTCTACTACAACGGTGCTGATATGCAACTAAGAAAATGGATAGAACTGCTTGAATCGAGGAGTGCCTGGGAAGTCACTGCCGATGAAATCGCACGTGCTGGTATAGCAATGATTGATAACGGGTACAAACCAAGTACCGTTAACCGCAATCTATCTCAACTTGGGAGCGTTTACCGCTGGGCGAAACGTCGATTGTTAACCCCAGTAGGCTTTATTTCTCCCACCATCGCACAGCATCGGTACGAAGAAGAAATCCGAAGAGTCGAGTTATCTGACGCTGAGGTTAAAAAACTAATAGATGGCGCAGCCAGTGTGAAGGATCGTCGCTTTCAAATATTGATTCGTCTGTTGGTTGAAACTGGTGCCAGAAAAAGCGAAGTCGATGAACGAAAGTGGAAAGATATAGATCTTGATGCATGCTCGATTGAGGTTCTAAATACCAAAACAGGCAAGCCAAGAATGTTGTTTTTCAGTCAACAAACGGCTGATTTAATGAAGCGAGTTTGGGTCAACAGAGTCGCAGACGAAATGCTATTTGAAAGCACAAGGGCACCTGGTGCAGTGGTGAATTTTAAAAAGCAATGGACTAAATTAACGACAGCAATTGGTAGGAAAGATTTGCGGCTCCATGACTTGAGGCATTACCGAGCAAAATTACTTATTGAATCGGGTAGTACTGTGGCTGTTGCAGCGCAAGCGTTGGGCCATAGTAGTCTGATTCTTCATCGACGTTATGGCCACATGGAATCTCAAGCTTTGCAAAACGCAGTTCAAACTAGTTGGAGGCAGCAATGAAACAAGGTATTGATCACCACACAAAAGAAAATATTGATGCTGAAATTCAAATTTCGACTGCATTAAATGTGTTGGCAAATTGGGTATTCAAAGACCTTGAAACTCGTCAAGTAATTACCCAAGTTATCCGCAAGTTAGAACAAGGCTCTGAAGTCGAGCAGCGGGCAGCAGTCGAACTCAAAACTCTATCTACTTACCTGGGGAGTATTGAGGCTCAAAAGATCGCTTTTACGCTTCATTCATTAGTCTCGAATAATAGAGCTGCTGTAGGCATAAAAACTAAAGGCAGAGGTAAGAGTTATCACGTGAAAGGTATCAAACACGATGATGAAATCATGGTTACTGCAATTCTTTACGAACAAGGACTTGCAACTAAAAAGCAGTTGCGTGACGCTGCCTACCGCCATAACGGACTTCAAGCAAATATCAAATCAATTGACAGTTTCTTATCGGAATTAGAGCCTATCGCAAAAGAAAAAGCAAAATTTTTAGATGCTTTTAACAGGGGCTTGGAGCGGAAAACAAGCTTATGAGACTGAGCTACATTTAAAAAAATTAGTTGAAACTCTATTTGTCATCCCAATCTACTTCGCAACTAAATTGGATATGCAATAGGTGGGGTGCAATGGTGAAATCCTGATTTCTAACTGCTTCGCGGCGATAAAAGGAAATCATTATGAGCACTCAAACAGATAAAGAAACTGTTCCATTCAAGCGAACGGTAACCAATTGGCATAGCGCGCGATTGGTTTTTTCAGCATTTATTAAGGCACATCCTGAGCTTGGCCTGAAGGATACGCCTGCAACATTTCGCAATTTTTCATTTCGACATGGCCCCCTTCTCAGGGAGTTAGATGTCATGCGCAAGCCTTGCGGCCTTAGATCAACAGCAATTTTTGATATCAACCGTTTTGATGAAGTTGTGTTCGATCTCTTATCGCTTCGTGCTAGTCCAAAGCAGAAGTCTATGCAGATTACTCAATCAGATTTGCCCTTTCCAGAACTAGAGCAAATTACAAGGTCGTGAATGGCACTGATTTGAAAACTAGTGTTTCAACTTCCATGAAGTAACCAAGTCAAGACTTTAAAAGTCTTATCAATATACATATTTAGCATTGTGAGAAAAGAACATGGCCCTGCAAAATGAAAATGACTTAACTGATGTGGAATCGCATTCAAACTTGAAGTCTCTGAGGCTACCGGCCAATTACGGCGCAACCTTAGGTGTGAAAAAACTGATAACAAATGTTGTGGTTGGTAAACCCAAAAAAGCAAATTTTTTTCGCATTCACAAATCAATTGAAATGGTTTTCCCTGGGATGCTTTTGGAACAGAAAGAATCGCGTGAAAGTTATTTGGTTGTTCCTACAATTGCTCAAGAAATTAGTGAATTAGTGCGTCCAGTGCAATTGCACGCAGCCATTGATCGTCAAAATAATATATTTTTAATTCCTGTGCCACTTCCTGGAGAATCTGGAACACGCAATCCGTGGCACGAATCGTTAGCGCAAGCAGTAGAACATTCAAAAAACAAATGGATTCGGATTTCTGCCAACATGCATGTTGGTGGATACGATATTTATGAGGCGGAAGGGGAACTACCAGAGCCTGATTGGCCAGATACAGAAATTGATGCACTTGTACAAGTTGCATTTCGCGGAAAAATCATTGCAGGTCTTGAACACCCGGTTGTTCAATCGTTGCTAGGGAGACTTTAATGCTTGCCATTAATTTTCCAGATGGTGTCTATTTAGTGGATTTCGAATTTCATCCAGCAAATGGCAGGGATGGTAATCCACCAGTTCCCGTTTGCATGGTGGTGCGGAGCTGGACAAATGGCCAAATTTCAAGATATTGGCAAGATGAATTGCTAAAGATGCATTCCCCACCATTTCCAACTAATGAAAAAGCACTCTTCGTTGCCTTTTATGCATCTGCGGAGTTAGATTGCTTTCAAATGCTTCGTTGGAAGCCTCCAGTAAATGTCCTGGATCTCTTTGTGGAATTTAGTTGGCTAACAAACGGAACCAAATTGCTACATGGCAAAAGTTTATTGGGTGCGTTGCTATATTTTGATTTGCCAAATATTGGAGGCGAGCACAAAAATGAGATGCGGGACCTGGTGCTAAGGCGTGGGCCGTGGTCTGAATCAGAAAAAATTGCAATTCTTGACTATTGCGAATCAGATGTGATTGCACTGTCTGGTCTGCTTGATGCAATGGAAACGCATATTGACTTGCCACGCGCATTGTTGCGAGGGAGATACATGAAAGCTGTGTCTCGAATTCAAATGAATGGAATTCCTATTGATGAAAATATTTATGAAGCATTGTTGTTTCAGTGGGATCAAATTCAAGATTTATTGATTGCTGAAATTGACCAAGAGTATGGTGTCTACGAAGGACGAGCGTTCAAAGTTGCGAATTGGGAAGCGTATTTGATAGCCAATGATATTTCTTGGCCAAGGCTTGAAAGTGGGCGATTGGATTTACGGGATAACACTTTCAGAGAAATGGCGAGAGTGCACCATAAAGTTGCCCCTATTCGCGAACTAAGGTCATCGTTGTCAGAGATGCGACTAGCAAATTTAAATATTGGTGACGATAACAGGAACCGATGCTTGCTTTCACCTTTTCGTTCTAAAACAGGTCGAAACCAACCTTCAAATTCAAAATTCATTTTCGGCCCCTCTGTATGGTTGAGAGGACTGATCAAGCCGAGGGAGGGTATGGGATTGGCATATATTGATTGGAGTCAGCAAGAGTTTGGTATTGCTGCCGCACTTTCAGGTGATTCAGCAATGATGGATGCTTACAACAGTGGGGATCCATATATGGCATTTGCAATTCAATCAGGAGCAGCACCAGCCAGTGCAACCAAACACACTCATGAATTCATACGCGAACAATTTAAAGCATGTGTGCTGGCAGTTCAATATGGAATGGGTGAAACAAGCCTAGCGGGGCGAATTAATCAACCTGTGGCACGTGCCCGTCAATTGCTGGAACTTCATCGCCGTACTTACAAAAAATTCTGGACCTGGTCTGATTCTGCAGTTGATGAAGCTGTACTGGGCGGAAAATTATGGACCGGGTTTGGTTGGCAGATTTTTATTGATCAAGAGTTAAATGATCGAAGCATTCGGAATTTTCCAATGCAGGCGAATGGAGCCGAAATGTTGCGCATTGCTTGCATTCTTATGAGTGAGGCTGGCATAAAAATATGTGCTCCTGTACACGATGCATTGCTGATCGAGGCGCCTCTTGAAAGATTGGAAGAAGCTATTACGGAATCCCGGGAATTAATGACAGAGGCAAGTCGAATTGTTCTGAACGGCTTTGAGTTAACAAGCGATGTCAAAGAAATCAGATTTCCCGATCGATACATGGACAAAAGAGGAGCTGTAATGTGGGAAAAGGTAATGCGATTGATTTCTGACGATAACTCTGCTAGGTGCGTGAGAGCACCGCACCCACGAGCGGTCTGACCCCGCACCCGTACATTCTTTTATAAGATTATTATTAAGTAGGTATTTGATGCTTTCACTTGCTAAAAAAAATATTGGTATCTCGGAGAAACGTTTTCAATATGACTTTGCATCTGGAAAGTTAGTTCTGACTCCCAAAAGGCAATTGTTTCTAAGAGGTCCTGTGCCACTTGACTGGTTAGGAAAGGCTGCGGAATTGCCTGGGAAGACTTTGAACGTAGCCCTTGCAATTTGGTGGTTAAGAGGTATGACTAACAGTGATTCATACAAATTGACCAGGATGTCATTGAACATTTTTGCAATAAAGAGGGATGCAGCAAGCATGGCTTTGAATCGTCTAGAAGCTGCTGGTTTAATTTCGATAAAGAGATGCGCTGGTCAGCGTCCTAGCATTTCAATTATTCATTTAAATTAAATTGATAATTCGAATCAAACGCTAATTATGGGATGCTTAAGTAGAAACTTAAATATTTCTCGATTTAGTCAGAGCAACCTGTGGGCTAAATTTCTGTGCCCCAATTTTTTGAAAAGGGGGGAGGTTATGAGTTTGACTTCTTCAAAGTTACCATCTAATTTAAACATTTTTAAAGAATCAAAAAGGTCTCGATGCAGTGAGGCAGATGAATCATTGATGCCGACATGGCTAGACCAACCTGACTCCTGGAATCGGGAAGATTATTTTGAAAAAACTAAATGTTATTTGTTAAAAAAAAATGGCGTCTTAGATATGGCAGACATGCAGCTTGTTGGGATGCTTGCCTCACAGATTGATATCTATGTATCGAGTGTCAAGGAGCTAAAAATTTCGGGTTTGGTAATTAATTTCAATAACGGGGTGACAGTTGGCCCCAATCCCCATATGACGATTGCGGACAAGGCATTAAATCGCGTAATACAGATCATGAAGGAATTAGAGCTTTCGCCAAAGTCTAGGTCTGGATATCGGTCTAATTATGAAATGTCCCCGGAATTGAAGCGCTTTTTGGAAGGGCCGTAGGCATTTAAGGGCTGCTCCCTGCATTGGTCATGCAGGGGATTTGGCATTCCCCCAAATCAGTAGACAAATAATGATGTCAAAACTGAAATGGAGCCATGCAAATGCAACGAACGAAATATGCCGCCGAGTTCAAGTCCGAGGCGGTCAAGAAAATCATCGATAAAGGGCACACAGTCGTCGATGTGGCCAAGCGGCTTGGAATTCCCGAGGGAGTTCTGTACAGCTGGGTCAACAAGTTCAAAAAAATCAGACGCACCCCAGTCAAGTGACCTCAAGGCCCTGCAAGCCGAGATGGTCAAACTCAAGGCTGAACTCAGGCGAACCACAGAGGAGCGCGACATCCTAAAAAAGGCCGCCGCGTACTTTGCCAAACAGTCCGAGTGAAGTACGCGTTTATCAAGGCACACCGATCAGAGTTCAGCTTTAGCGCCATGTGCCGAGTGCTGGACGGTCACCACAGGGGCTTCTATGCCTAGTTGCTGGGGCCCTTATCGGCAAGGGCTGTGGAGAGCCAAGCCCTGACAAAGCAGATCAAAGAGTTCTATGACCAGAGCATGGGCATCTATGACAGCTCCCGAATCTTTTGTGATTTGAGGGAGTCAGGAGTTCAGTGCAGCGATAACCGGGCGGCCAGACTGATGCGGATGGCTTAAATCAAGTCTGTGCGAGGCTACACGCGGCCTCGCTACAAGGTGGGCCGACCCTCACAGGTCTCGCCTAACCAGTTGCAGCGCCAGTTCCATCAAGTCGCGGCGGATCAAGTTTGGGTGACCGATATCACGATATCCGCACGTATGAAGGGTGGCTCTACTTGGCGGTGGTGCTGGACTTGCACTCAAGCGCGGTGGTGGGCTGGAGCATGCGAGGCAGCATGGAGATGTCGCTGGTGCTGGACGCGTTGACCATGGCTGTGTGGCGCCGCCGTCCCAAGGGCTCGGTGATCATCCACTCGGATCAGGGTTCGCAGTTTGGCAGTGATGATTTCTGCCGTTGGTGCAAGGAAAACCGATTGAGCCCCAGCATGAGCCGAAGGGGTAACTGCTGGGACAACGCGGTGGTCGAATCGATCTTCAGTAGCTTGAAGAGTGAAAAAATCAAAAGGAAGATTTACAAAACAAGGCAGGAGGCTAGGCTGAGGGCTTTGATTACATTGAAGGCTTCTACAATCCAGTTCGGCGTCACAATCATCTTGACGAACTCAGCCCTCTTGAGTTCGAGAGACGTCAAATTGCGCTATGAACAGTGTCTACAAAATTGGGGGAATGCCTTTTTAACAAGCCCACAAAGTAGCGGCTCGGCAGAAAGCTTTGTGCAGACGTTAAAGAGGGAATATGCGAAGTTGGCAAATAGGCCTTACTTAAATACTTTGACGCAAACTAAAAGATTGCTTCGCTGACTACAATTCGCATAACCCATACAGTGAATCAGGACCATTGCAACCAACGCTATTTAGGGAGAAACGATCTGAATCATAAAAATACTGGCGGTAGTTGAATACATGGTCAAGATCAGTTAAGAGTTAAACAATTCTTATGAAAAGCCGAAGTATTCGAATATTTCTCTCTAGCACCTTTCGCGACTTCAGTGAGGAGAGAGACTTGCTCATACGCAAAGTCTTCCCTGCCCTGCGCGCTCGACTCAAGGACCGATTCGTAGAACTTGTGGACGTGGACCTTAGATGGGGCATCACGGTCGAAGAAGCGGAGCGGGGAGAAGTGCTCCCCATCTGTCTGGCCGAGATTGACAGGTCCCGTCCTTATTTTATCGGCATGCTCGGTGAGCGCTATGGCTGGATTCCACCACATGAGGGCTATCCCCCCGAGTTGTTAGAGCGCCAACCTTGGCTAAAGAAGCACCAAGGCGGCAAGAGTGTGACCGAACTTGAAATTCTTCACGGCGTTCTCAAGAACAAGCGTATGAAGAGTCGAGCGTTCTTCTATTTCCGATCTCCTGCCTATGCACGTGCCAAAGGAGGACTTTACGTCTCTGATACCCCTGAGGACAAACAAAAACAACTTGATCTGAAGCGAAGAATCAAGGAGAGCGGTTTTCCGGTAACGGGCTACCTAGATCCAGAAGCTTTGGCGAAACGCATGGAGCGGGACTTATGGAAACTACTGGATGCAGAGTTCCCCGCCACTGAGGTACTTGACGCGTTTGAGCGTGAAGCTACCCAGCATGAAGCATATGCCACCCCGCGTAGGAGGTTGTATCTGGGTGGCGAGTGCTATCAGGTTAAATTAAGAGAAGCCCTTGAGGCCTGTGAGCAGCGCGTAGTAATTGAGGGCAACTCAGGAGGCGGCAAGAGCGCGCTGCTGGCTAACTTCTTCGAGGCTTACCGCAAGAACCATTCAAGGCATCTGATTCACGAGCACTACCTAGGCGCAAGCGCCGATGCCGGTGATCCACACGTGCTGGTACGCAGGGTGTGTGAATTCATTAAGCGTCATACTGGCAGCAGCGATGAGATCCCGGGTGACCCGCAAAAGCTCATGGAGAGCTTGTCACCTTGGCTAGCCACGGCCAGCGCCTGGGCACGCAAGCGCAAGACGCAATTCGTGTTCGTGCTCGACGCACTCAACAGCCTGACAGACCAGCAGGACCTGCGCTGGTGGCCCCCCTTTCTGCCGCGAGGCGTGTACTTCGTGGTTTCCTGTCTGACTGGACCGGTGCTGCAGACACTTAAGACGAAAGCGGAGGGATTTGAAGGACAAAGCCCGCGTTGGAAGGTCATCACTGTAAAGCAGCTGACCAAGGCGGAGCGGAAGAACCTGCTGACCACCTACCTGGCGCGGTTCAACAAGACGCTGCCAAAGGACCTCACGCAACAGGTGATGGCTCACCCGCTGTCGGGCAACCCGCTGTTCATCCGGACCCTGGCGGAGGAACTGCGCCTGTTCGGGGTGCACGAGGAACTCACCAAGCGGCTGGTGAACTACTTGAAGAGCCAGACGATTGACGATCTCTTCGAGAGAGTGATCGAGCGGGTGGAGAGGGACTGCGGCAAGAAGGCGGTGAAGGACACGCTAACGGCCATCTGGGCTTCACGGGCAGGACTCACTGAGAAGGAGATCTTGGACATCGCCAACCTCAAGCCGGCAGAATGGGCTCACATCCGCAATGCACTTGATGAATCTCTCCTGGATGTGGGCGGTAGAATAATTTTTATACACGACTACTTTCGGAAAGCCATACTAGATCTATATCTAGGCGGAAGTAATCCGAAGAAACGTTTGATTCGAAAGCTTCATAGACAGCTATATCGCCATTTTCTTCCGGTCGTTGACCCCACATCAGATTGGAAATTTATCGGTGACGTGGAGTCCAGGGGGATGGATGTTCTTTATCACGTCATCAACTCTGGAGATGAGGATCAGTTCAGCCGATTGGTTGAACAATCTGATGCGTTCTACAGACTGGTTGCTTTGCCGCGATTATCCGAGGACTGGGAGTTGATCCGGCGTGCTAGAGATGTTTTTAGCTGGACTGAACGATCCGAATCGATAGAGCATACACACCGCCATCAGTCTTCTGAGAGAGCCTTGGTTGCTGTTTCCAAACTCTTTGTTGGGCTCTTTGCCCGACATATGCGTTACTGTGCTGGTGATTTTGATGTTTGGGGCTCGCCAGTCAACGTTTCCAGAAATGAACTCCTAGGCCGCACCTCCATCGTTGCCCTTGCCGCATCAGCTAGGTGGTGGGTTATTTTTGCTGCTACAAATGAGAGCGCAAGAAAATACTCGAAAAATGGACCAGATGTCTCTGGCCTCATCGCTATAAGCAATACCAGAGCAATTGACGATCTAGATTCGTATTTTGCATTTTTATTCAAATCTAGAGTTAAATTGCTGGAGTCATTCCTTGAAAGCCTTATCGGATTATCTTCTTCTTCTTCCGAGAAGGTGCGGATGGCGGTCTACCGTGAACTGGTCGGATGGGGGGAGTTAAGTGTGGCTGAGAAGCTTCGATCTAGGACCACAGCCGATTTTCACGTAAAGTACATTTCGACGACGATTCGTGGATAGGCCTCTAAGTAATCAGACACTTTTAACCAACTTTCAATGAAAACCGCTGAAAATGTTGACGACTGGCTGCAAGCCAATGGCCTAGAGGCGCTGGCGTCGGTCCTGAGCGATGCAGACGTAGACCTGCCGATGTTGCTCGATCTGACATCGCAGGAACTTGTTGAACTTGGTATATCGTTTGGAAATCGAAAGCGCCTTATGAGCGCTATTGAGCTGCATCGGAATGGCGTTGCTACCTCTGTGCCTGCTATTCAAGCCGGGTTGACACCCGCCTCGAGCTTGGAGTCTGCCTTAACTGACTCACCCTTATCGGAAGATCCACACGATGAAGCATTCAGCCGCTTAAAACTCTTCCTGAGCTACGGGCGCGATACCTACGTCGATGAGGTCAGGGCATTGAAGATTGCTCTCGAATTGCGCGGTCATCAGGTGTGGTTTGACGAGGAGCAACTGGGAAGTGGGCGTGATTGGGAGATGCGCATCGAACAGGGCCTGGCATGGTGTGACCGAGTGGTGCTCACCATGACGCCGCACTCGGTCAGGCGACCAGATGGCTATTGCCTCAATGAGATCGCCAAGGCCCTTGAAAGACAAAAGCTGATTATTCCGGTGCTGTTGGTTGATGTGCCTGATGGAGCACCGACTTCAATTTGCCGCATCCAGTATCTGGATTGGCGTGACGCGGTGCCTGCAGCACAAAAAGTGGATCGGTTTCGCGTGCGTCTGGAGAGGCTGTGCCAAGCCATCGAGCGCGACTTGCTCGACTTTGAAGGCGGCCAGCAAAGATTGCTTCGGGCATTGCGGCCGCTGAACTACGCCAGCAACATTGAGCGGCATGTGTCGAAGTTCAGAGGCCGCGTGGCGCTGCTCGAGCGGATAAGGCAATGGGTTGCTGATCCTGCAGGTCGTCAGATCTTTTGGCTTCGCGGTGGTCCGGGACTTGGTAAGAGCGCGGTTGCCGCATCGCTAGCGCACGGCTGGGGCGAGGTGGGGGCGGTTCACTTCTGTGAGTCCAGCAGTTCGGACAAGCGGGATGCATCTCGCGCGGTGCTCTCGATTGCCTACCAGTTGTCGACACACCTGGATACTTACCGTGAGCGTTTGTCGCGGCTGGATCTTGAGCGCGAGACGGTCAAAGACGCAATAACACTGTTCAACAATTTGCTGGTTGATTTGTTGGCTAGAAACTTTCCGGTGCCTTCCCACCCCTGGGTGGTGGTGATCGACGCGCTCGATGAGGCCACGCAGACTGATGGAAGTAATCCGCTTGCTGACCTCATCGCACACCATTGGGCCAAACTTCCCTGCTGGCTCAGGCTGATGGTCAGCAGCCGCCCCGACATGGAGGTGGTGAATCGACTTCAGTCGATCGAGCCGGTTGAGATGCTGGGGTCTGACCCCGAGCAGCAGGCGGATCTGAAGACTTACGTAGAGGAGTCGTTGCGCGAGATGAGTCGTGAGTCGGAGGCTGGCTGCATCGATCGAATCCTGGCGCGAAGCGAAGGTAGTTATGAGTATGTCGTGCGTCTGCTCGAAGACATTCGTGACGGGCGATGCGATCCGAATAATCCGGTGGATCTGCCTCGTGGATTGAACGGGATTTACATTCAGTCTTTTCGAAGGCGATTCCCTTCGGTTGAGCAGTATCTCGAGCAGTGTCGCCCACTGCTAGAATTGATCCTAGGGTCCCCCGAGCCGGTACCGCTTCAGATTCTCGCTAATGTGACTGGTCAGACCGTGCTGCAGGTGCGCAATGGTCTTGCTCGTCTCGGATCGATGCTGTCGCAACAGCCTGCTCAAACTGGATGGGGTGCGCAATGGGGGACGGTTGCTCCGAGTCATGCCAGCCTAAGGACGTGGCTCACTGTGTTGGATTCATCAACACAGTTCCAACTCGCGGGAGACTTTGCTATCGAGGCAGATGCGGGCGTTTCGAATTTGGCGGCAGAGGTGCTGCGTTGCTGGGATGAGGGGCATCCAGGGAAAGTTGGTACAGACGATAAGAATGCACCACAGCGACACGAATATGTGTGTCGCACGGTGTGGGGCATGCTTGCAAAGGTAAACATGACTTCCGCGATGGACCGTGTTGCTCTGGACATTTCTATGTATTGGGAACATAGAGAGCTTGAACTGGCATTTTTGCCTGGCAAGCATGCTGCGCTTGTTGGCGATAGGGATGCATCAGCGCCAGGTGCAAGCGCGGAAGTCTTGGAGCGAGCGGTCAACGGTATCCATCAGCTTGGTGATCTACACAAGAGGATGGGAAACAGTAGCAAGGCGCTCGAGATTTTTGAAAATGCCCTTGTCGTTTCCGAGCGGTTGTCCAATCAGAATCCGGCCAATGCGGAATTGCATAATCTACTGCGGAAGTCCTTCCGACGTATTGGTAACGCACTTCTGATCCGAGGCGAACCTGACGGTGCGTTTGCGATGCATCAAAAGGCTCTTGTGATTGCAGAGCGCCTGGCCACAGAAGATTCTGCCAATGTGGTTTGGCAGAAAGCGCTTGCCAAGTCCTATTACAGTACTGGTCGTTTACTGTTGAACCGAGGTGACATTGCTGGTGCACTAATACTGTTTAGAAAAGGTCACTCAATCGTCGAGGGACTGGCCGAGCGGGATAAAGCTGACGCTGGCTCGCAACGAGAATTGGGAGTGTTTTTTAACTGCATCGGCAGCGCACTGCAAGCTTTGAACGATTTCGGTGGTGCGTTGGCGATGTTCGAAAAGGGTCACGTCATATCTGAGCGATTGACCCAGCAGTATCCGGGTGACGAGAACCTTGAATTAGATCTCAGTTATTCCCTCTCGAGATGTGGAAAAATACTGGAATCGGGCGGCGATCTTGCCGGCGCGTTAGCGAAGTTCAAAAAGGCCCACGCTATTGACGAGCGATTAGCAGAGCAAGATCCAGTCAACGCAGAGTACCAACGAAATTTAAAATTTTCCTGTGAAAATATCGCTTATATTCTGAAATCCCAGCATGATCTCGCTGGTGCGTTGGCAATGTTAGAAAACGCTAGCTCCATTTCAGAGCGGTTGGCCGAAATGGATCCGGAAAACAAGTTAAAGCAAAGAGAGTTGGCTTGCTCTAGAGCTAGCATTGCTAGTCTAGAGGTTGAGCTCTGTAATTTAGAAAATGCTTCAGCAATGCATGCGCAAGCTGAGAGTGCTTTCGCTTCGCTGCGCAATTTCGATGAGGCGGCCTCACAGTTCGACTGGGCAGCAGTCACTGCCTTGGGCGCAGAAATAGCCCAAGCTTCGGGTCATCTTCAGAGAGTCGTCCTGTTGCAGGACCAATTGATTGATGTTGAACTAAGAAAGGATGCACTGGTCGGCAACTTTCGTAATCGCTTCTTGCCGATGATCCTCAAGCATCTCGATGCCGCTGCACAGCGGGCGGACTCAGCGCAACGCAATCGTATCTACAACACCGTAATCCAATTTGCTCCGAGCTGATTTCCGAGCCTAGGCTTAACTTCGCGGAGTACTACCCCTTGTGTCTTGTTATACAAAGGCACGTGATGTTCGCGTAACAGTGGGACTGAAACCGGAGACTATTCGAGCTGCCGAGGAGGTCGCAGGTGAAATCGATCGGCCTGTTTCAAATCTACCGACACCGCAAGCTGGACAGGCCGCTAGACAATCTACACAGGCTCCATCAGGAGATCCTACAATTACCCCACAACGCGGCTCGGACGGTCATATTGACACGGAACGTATTAAATATTGTTAATCATCATTTGTGGTTAGGCTTAGCAGTTTTTTAAAAGCGGTTTTGCTTCACTCGGTACTCTGGTAATAATGTCTGCGATTTCTGCGTGCTTGACAGATCCCTGACCAAATTGATACTCTGTTGCTGGGCAGTAATTACTTTAGGCTTTACCAGCTGCTTGTCCAGAAGTCTGATAGCAGAGGCATCAATGCCCCGTATTTAAGGTTTTTTGCTGGCATGAGTTCTTTTCGCAGTATTCGTATTTTTCTCTCCAGCACCTTTCGCGATTTCGATGAGGAGCGGCGGCTGTTAGTACAGGAAATCTTTCCCGCACTGCGTGAGCGTTTGCGTGGTCGTTTTGTTGAATTGGTGGACGTGGACCTGCGATGGGGAATCCCTGCCGGCGAGGCGGAACAGAGCCGCGTCCTGTCGATTTGCTTGGATGAGATCGATCAGTGTCGTCCCTATTTCATAGGCTTGCTTGGAGAGCGATACGGATGGGTACCCAAGCCACCTGAGTTTTCAGACCCACTACTGCAAGGACATCCCTGGCTTGATGGCTACCGTGGGCAAGCCAGCGTCACCGAATTGGAAATCCGCTACGGAGTTCTCGATAACCCTGCCATGCATCATCGGGCGCTGTTTTTCTTTCGTGACCCTCAATACGCCTTGGCACGAGGAGGCTCTTTCGGTGCTGATAGCGAGCTGGACGCCCAGCGCCAGAATTCACTCAAGCGCCGTATCGAGAACTCCGGTCTGCCAGTACTGCACTACAACACTCCCGGGCAGATGGCTGAGTTGCTCAGGGATCAACTCTGGACCCTGCTTGACCACGAATTCCCGGCCAGCGAAGTACCAGATGCGCAGGCGCTTGAAATCCTTCAGCATCGTGCATTCGCAGCATCTAAGCTAGGTCCACGCTTTATAAATGATCTTCACGAGGGTGTGCCCCTGATCCTAGCGTTGGCCAACGGCTGCCAGCGCGTGCTGATCAACGGGCCGGCGGGCATCGGAAAGAGTACCTTGCTTGCCCAATGGATACAGGCAAGGACAACAAGTTATGCGGAATGCCCTAGGCACATCGTCCTGTCGCACTTTCTCGAGGCAAACGAGGACTCGCCCGCGGCGGTGCCACTGATACGCCGGCTGATCGAACTTATCCGGCAGCACATAGGTTCCAGTGAACCGGTCGCTGAAGGAAAGGAAGAGCTGCTATCTAGCCTGCCAACGTGGCTTGCCGCAGCACATACTTTTGGTGAGCGCACCCAAACCCGTTGGATCATCGTGCTGGACGGAATGGATCGACTGCGCACCGAGCGAAACCTCCTATGGTTGCCCAGATTTATCCCCGCGACAATACAGCTCATCGTCAGTTGTCGGCAAGGAGAGCTGCAAAAGGCACTGAAGCGGCGTGGCGAGTGGCAAGAAATTCGACTGCGAGCGCTAAGTCGTTCGCGTAGCGAAATGCTTCTCGCGCATCAAATGTCCGTCTTCAAGAAGACTCTAAGTGCGGAACAGATCGGGGCCATCATGTCTGACCCGCGTGCCGGCCAGCCACTGTTTCTCAACACGTTGGCTGAAGAACTTCGGATCTTCGGTTCGTTCGAGGGCTTGGAAGGGCACATCAAAAAATTGCTGTCCGGCAATGAGATTGATGATCTCTTCGAACAGGTGCTGTTCAGATTGGAAACCCATCACGGACGTGAGGGCGTCGAAGCTGTGCTATCGGCCATTTGTTTGAGCCGCAGTGGCTTGCCGGAAGATGAGTTGCTGGAGATTTCGGGCCTCAAATACCAAGCTCGCTGGGCCCCGATCCGGCTGGCTCTGGCTGACGCCTTGAACAATTCCATGGGGCGCGTGCGCTGTGCGCAAGGATATCTGAGTAAAGCGATCCGAGATCGGTATTTCCCTGAGCAAGGGGCTGAACATCAAAAGCGACTTGCGCTAGCCCGCTGGTTTGAAAAGCGCCCTTTGGATAGGCGCCGCGCTTGGGAACAGCCCTTTCAGCTTTGGAAGGCACAGGCGTATCCAGAGCTTTTAGCCCTTTTGAGCAATAGTAATGTCTTTGAATTGATCGATCGCCAAGGCGGCAGCCAGGAATTGCATCGATATTGGATTGAAATCGAAGCGGCGTTGGGGCTGACGGCTCAGGAGCACTATCGGGACTGCTGGACGCAGTGGCAAGTAGAGTTAGTTGTAGAAGCTCGAATCGACTTGGCCAAGCGATTGCAGCGCCTGCTGCGCTTCAGCGGCGTAGCGGGCGAGTTTCGGGAGCAACTCGCCGAAGAGACCTTACAAGCATGTGCGTCCTTGTATGGTCTAACAGACCAGCGCTATTTGACGCAACTTGGGCAAACTGCTCTGACCATAATGCAGGCCCATAATCAACTTGATCGTGCACGTAGGCTTGCCGAGAACGCTTGCATTGGCATCGAGCAAATCAGCGGCCCAAACACGCCCACCCTGGCTGAACCGCTACTCATCGTTGCACTTGTTTGTCTGCGCCAGCGAGACACGCTTCGAGGCCAGGAAGCAGTACGCAGGGCCCTCGACTTGAAGGTGTCGGCAGAAGGTGCTGATGACCCGTCTCTTTTGCCGTATCTGAACTGCCTGACTGACTTGTTGTTACTAAGGGGAGGGCGGATACGCCGCGATGAGAAAAATCGAAGGCTTTCCGGGCAATCGCTGTTGGAGGGTATCAAGCTGCAGAGTCAATGCCTTGGCATTCTTAAGAAGACGCTTAGTCTAGGCCATCTTAGTACTGCCAATACTTTGATCCGTTCGGGGCGCGTGTTCGCACGCTGTGATGAGATCAAACTGGCCGAACGTGCGTACACGAAAGCTTTTGAAACTCGCACTCAGTTATTGGGAAGTCGCCATCCACTGACCCTATCGGCTCGAAGGTTGCTTGAGGGAGTGTCCTCCCCGAAGGACCCATGAGGACACATAAGAGCCCATCTAATACCCTCATCATTTCAGTCACCGCGCTACATTAATCATCCGATAAATGTTTAACAAATCCGCGAATGTTATTTTTGTCCCAAATAAAGCCGACTGAGGGCCCAATCGAATTGGGGGCCTCATTCGTGGATGCCGGGATTTTGAGTGCTGCTAATGACACACTGCTAGTTGCGAATTATGAATTTGTTTAAATTACAAAGATTTGCAAAAGAATAAAAGCCGAAGTATAAGGAAATTTCTTTCAAGCACGTTTCGCGACTTTGGTCAAGAGAGGGACTTGCTGGTTCGTAAGATGTTTCCTGCTTTGCGAGCGCGGCTGACTAACAAAGGTAGAGGGCTGCTAGCCTCATTTGATTGTTTGACGATTTCAAGCTTTCGCTCAGGAGTCCAGCGCCTGCGGCACTGAACACCGGCGACCAATTCACCCAGTTAGGTCGTATTGATGAAATAGTCACAGTTATATCCATAGTTGTTAGTTTAAGGAATATCGATGGGGCTGTAATTCAGGGGGGGCTGACTCATGAGTTAACTCAGAATACTTCAATTACTTACTTGTAGTTCAAATTTCAAGCTGTATACCAAGTAGTTCAAAGTTGGAAGCTATTAAACAGGTAAGCTTACTCGTTTATTTGGAATCTTAAATTTTTAAAATTGACTTTTCGAAGACTTGATGCTTGAATTGATTTTCGTAGTAAACATCAAATATTTCTATGGATAAATTTTTCAAAATACTTCTGCTTCCAATAGTTCTATTCTTTTCTTTTATTTCAAATTATTTACCTGAATTCAGTTCGAAGGGAGTACCTTGCATCTTCAACACTTTATTCGATTTTGAATGCTGGGGCTGTGGAATAACAAGAGCAATCATTGCATTACTGCATGGCGATTTAGATAAGTCTTTCAGATTTCATCGACTTAGCGTTTTCGTTTTTTGTGTAATCGCATTCATATCGATTAAAGAAATTTTTTCAATAGGAAAGATAAGGAAAACATATGCCGAGTGAATTTACGCCTGTTGAGCAAATGATTTTGATAAAGGATCTATCAGATACTCAAAAGATGCTTTTTTCGTCACAGTACGACACTTCAAAAAAAGATCCAGGCATGATCTTAGTGTTGTCTGTTCTCTTTGGAGTTTCTGGGATTGATAGATTTATGTTGGGGGATATGGGTATGGGTGTTCTCAAACTACTAACGTTTGGTGGTTGTGGCATTTTGGCAATCATTGATTGGTTTACTGCTAAAGGACGTACACATGAATTCAATAGAAGAAAAGCGAATGAAATTTTTAATGCAATCAAGATGACCTCATAAAATGAAAAAATTCTAATACACCGAAAAACATCGATATATGCAAATTATTAAAAATATCATCTCACTTTTGGGTGGTCGCGAGTCCAAAGTAGAGCAGGAATTTGAAGATGTCTCCCCTGAGTTTGATTGCACAAATTTATTAGTTTCAAATGCTAATTTTGATTGGACTGAATTTTTCGAGCCAGAAATATTTCATGTTTGGGTAGAGGAACTAAAAAATGCGCTGAAACGAAAAGAGCCAGATTTGTGGTCGCTTACTGGCAAGGCAATACTCATCCAGGCCACTAATGAAAGTGAAGTATGTAATCTATTGCAAAAAATTGCAGTTGAAGCACAAATGAAATTCGCCTATGTTCCTGGTAGGCAGGTGATGTCGCTGTTGCCAAACATACGTCAAAAATTCAAACAAATTAGTCCAGCAATTGTTATGTTGGAATCGGGATCATGGATCAAGGACGATGATGCTGAATTTGGAATGCCGCCTTTATCTCAAGATGACTCTAGAGGCATTGGTCTTCTTGCGAAAGACCTTAAGAATTTTGATTGTGAATGGCCCATTGTCTTTGTGACCTGCGTTAAATCCTATGAAGAAGTCTCGAAAAAATTATTAAAAGTCGACGCATTTGACAGAATATTTGCGGTTGAAAAACCATCGGCAGAATTCATAGGGAAGCGCTTTATAAAGTTGTTCGATAAAATTTCTTTAGATGATTCCCTCACATGTGCTGAAAAAAAAATTGGCCTACTTTTGCAGTCCGAATATGAGAGCCAAAGTGAGCAAGAGCTTTTAGCCTTAAGATTAAAAAGACTGGCAAAACATGAGTCAAGACCAATCAATTTTAATGATTTAACTAATTTTGCTTTGCGGGGTCTACAAGAACAGAATAGACTTAAACCTATAAAAGTTGACAGTGAAACTAGACGAAAAACTGCATACCACGAGGCTGGACATGCCTGCATTTCCGTAATTACTTCAAATGGTGAGAATATTCCAGACTATGCTTCTATTGTTCCTTCAAAAAATTTCGAAGGAGTTATCTTCGAGTCACTTTCGTTTTACGATAACTTGGATGAAGTAACGTTCAAGTTTCTTTTGCTCAAAACTAGAATTGCTCTTGCAGGTAGAGCCGCTGAGGAGCTTTTCTTTGGTGGACTGAACATTAGCTCTGGCGCTAATTCTGATCTTTCGTCTGCGACTCGATTGTGTTTTAGGCTTTTTGCTTATTCTGGATTTCATCCAAAGATGGATGGACAAACAATTTCCGCATCCAATTTAGCGGTTTTGAATTTGGGTGATGTCGATCCAGTGCAATACGAGCGCGTTAGTAAAGATGTCAGGAATTTTTTAGAGGAGCAGTATCTTTTCGTAATGAACACATTAGAAGAAAATAGGGCCTTCGTGGAGGCGGTTGCTCAGCGATTATTGTGGGACCCTGTGGTAGATCAGCAAGAAATGAAAATGTTATCTGAGCAACATGGCATCTTGATACCATCTAACTAATCAAAATAACTTGGCTGAACTAAGGGGGGTTTTTGATAAAGCACAATATAAACTACGCAGGGATCTATGCAAGTAATTTGCGATCAGCTGTTTCTGTAGGTATTTCATTTATAGGTTGGTTTTTTTTCGTTTTTATTCTTGTATTATTTTTTCAGCCTCCGGTTACAAACTCCGCTTTGCAGCCTGTTGAGTCAGATGTTTGTTGGGCTCAAACGAATACTTCAAAAACAATTGATTCAGAGCGAATCACTGTTAGTTACTTTTCTTCTGCTGCTTATTTGGCAACCCAGATGATGTTTGCCAACGGAGATGTAAAGGCAACCTGCCATCCTGTATTGCAAGTTCTAAGATTATTCGTGTCATGGACTTTGCCTATTTTTGGACTTTTCGCTTTGATGAGTTCCATTCGAATTAGGCTCTGGCTTTGGATTCGAAAAATCTCAGGTTTTTTGTTTCCGTCTTCAGAATTGATATTGATCATTGGACTTGGAACCAAAGGCTTTGAAGTACTTCAATCAGAAATTTTACGCAATAAGAAAAAGTCTACATTCTTTGCTGTTCTAGACATTAATCAACAGAGTACTGCATTAGTTAATGCCAAAAATTTAGGCGCACTTGTATGGATTGGGGATGGTTTAAGTTCATATGATTTATCTGTTATTTGTTGGAAGAGACCAACAAAAATATGGATCATGACTTCAGATAGCACCGTCAACTTAAAAATCTTGGACCAAATAAGTTCATGTTTTAAAAATGATAAGACTTCATGCCGTTTAGACGTATTCGCTCACATAAGTGAACCTGAATTGCTTCGCGAAGCAAGTTCAATTGGTTCACTCAATCAAGACAGAGATAACTTTTGGACTCATCTCATAAATATGGAGGAGTCAGCTGCTGCGTGGTTGATCAGGATACACCCTTTGAAAGTGGTGGATAAAAAAATTCCTAGAGTGCTCATCATTGGACTTGGAATGTCTGGCAGAGCTATTTTGAAAGAAGTGTTGTTGATGAGCCATTTCCCTGAATCTAATAAATCAATCGGGCTTTATTCAATTGATGAACTTGAAAAATTTCCATCATCTCAATTGGCTGAGTTAAAGCTTCCGGAAGTTATATTGATAGATTTAGATGCTTCTTTTAAAGAAAAAATCTTCAAAGAGATGCCGTATTTAAAAAACAAAATTGAAGGTGTTACTCCATATGCGGGAGTGAAATTTCGAGAATTAGACGCAAGCAATTTATCTTTTCAAGATTTCTTAACTATCCGTGAAGACTGCGACTTTTCGCATATCTTTATTTCGATTGGCAATGAAATCAAAAATATCACGCTTGCAGAAAAAATATTTGCATGGGAAAAAATTCTGGCTCCTGCGAGGATGCCTCGAATCGTGCCAATAATTTATGACAAGTCCACTTTTGATTGGAGCTCTTTGATTAGTTCAGATAATGAAGAGGAAGGTGGGGTAAAACCTTACTATTTTTTTGATACCTATTCTGCGCGGGCATTGAAGTGGTTTGAGTCGCTTCGTATCATGGGTAAAGCAATCAATGAAGCTTATTCAAATTCAAAGACATGGACTGAGATCGGTGAGACTGATAGAAGATCTTCTGTGGCTCATGCGCGCTACATTTTTAATAGATGGGGAAGCAATACCTTTGATGAATCTAAATTTTCATGGCAAGCGACTCCCTTGAGTGGTACTGAAGAATTTGAGATTGAGTCAGAAGTTGAGCACAGAAGGTGGAATGCTTTCATGCTCTCTGAAAATTTTGTCCCTCTTCCACATGGGATGGATTATGGAAGACTAGATACTGAAGTGAGCGTACGAAGTGGATCGCTTACCAAATTGCGGAAAATTGCGAAGATCAACAAAAATATTATTGATTACCAGTCATTAACAGAGAATATGAAAAAAATAGACCGTAATTTAGTTGCTGAACATGACTCAATCAAACGGAAGGGCGTGCCAACTGATTGAGAATTTCAAAGTGACCCGTTTAATTCTTGAACTTTTTTGAGCATGATAAGTTCGTAATTTGACTTCACGAGGCGATCCAGAATTCCTCGAAATGATTTTGCCTGATCTTCAATTCTGCATAGTGTTGTCCAACTTGCTTGCATGCTGACATTGAATGCAAATCATCTAATTGAAAACTGATCCGTTCGTCGAAAGTAAAGCCTTGTTCTTTAAGTGCTTTTTTATCTAGGTTTGCGTTATAGCGTATATAGCTAAATAACGATTGGTTGCCAATAGGCTGCTGGTTAATTCTGTCTCCTACTTCCGAATCAATTTCATCACCAGCTAAAACTTTGCCAAAACTGCGGCAAAGCAAGTCTTGTTCTGCAGATGATGTAGACATCAGCGAATGAATTGCGTTCTTTGCAGAACTTCCCATGTGCAATGAACTCGGATTCTTATGAATAAGCCCTGTCCCAATTGAAACAAGCAACAGCTTATCTGCTCCTGTTTTCCAATTTAATTTGTACTCCGGTAGGGTCGACATTTGAAATAATTTAAAGGCTGGATTGTTATAAGGAGTAATGCCGCCATCAAGAAAACGATATGATTTAGAACCAATGCTGATAACTTCTGGTTCAAAAAATAATGGCGCTGCAGCACTTGCTCGGACCAGTTGCCAAAGCTTAAAGTTTAAGTTTGATTCCAAGGGTTCTTTATTGAATTTTGCGCTGGGGTTGCTGCTTATTGGCCAAGGAGAAGTGGTGTCTGCGTTATGCATGACAAGCATCAGAAGAGTTTCCAATTTCTCGGAACCAAGATTTGTATCACTTCCAAATACATCCTTTAGCTTGTTTTCTAATCCCTCAGATTTGTAAAGTGACAGAAGTGGTGACTTGCCGAATATGCTTCGTCTATTGAACATTTCCTTAGCACTTTGAAAGTACATTTCTTCGATTTCATCTACGGATTTACCAACTGCTATTGATGCAGCAATAATTCCCCCAGTGCTTGTTCCAGCAACATAATCAAAGCATTGACTGAGTTTTAATTTTTCATTCTTAGATATTTTTTGGGCGAGAGATTCAATTTTTTTGAGAAATTGAAGAGCAATGATTCCGCGAATCCCTCCGCCATCTATTGCCAACATTGTTTTCTTATTTTCAGTTCGCAATGTGTTTGTTTTCTTTTGCGACATTTTTTGCCTTTAAGGTTCTTTATTACTGTAGCCCTTTTCTCTTTCAAGAATTTCGAAGTTGCATCTTTTGATTTGAAAAGTTATAAAGAGTTTTTTTGGATAAGGTTCAAATTTTTATGAAAAAAGTTTTGCAAATATTGTCTCTTTGTGTTCTTATTTTTTTATCGGCATGTTCATCTGAGCCATCAAAAGATGAGGTGTCAAAAGCGGTTCGAGAATTTTTTGCTGCTGAAGTCAATGATGCATTGAAAAGCAAGTTTCTTGGAGTCGACCTTATCTCGGCAATCGGTTTTGAGTCTTTTTCTGTTGACCAAGTTGAAAAGGTTGCGTGCATTCCAGAGGGAAAAAATGCTGCGCAATGTGAAGTAGTTGTTCAAATTTCTTTGAAAACTAAGGAGGATAGCCTTCTAAAATTATTTGCAGGCGATAGTCAGAAGAAAAGTGTCCAAAAATTTAGATTTGTGAAAATTTCAAACGGTTGGGTGGTTGCAAATTGAGCTTAATTTTAATGAGTACTTTTAAATTAATTTTGAATGAAGTCGAAATTGCCAATTGTTGAGCTAATTTAGTACGATTTTTTAATCTACTGATTGCAATTTTCTTTGTCAATTTTTTTTCTGTAGTAATTCAGTATAAATTTTGTTACCCTTGATACAAATATAACAATTTACATAAGGACTTCGAAATGTTCGATTTCTCAACTCCTATTTCTTTTTTATGGCTCGCTTTGTGCGTAGTTGGTGGACTGCTTGTTCTGTGGGTGATCCTATTTCTAGTTTCTATCACTTTGCCGTTGCTTTACGGATATCAGGGCTACATCAGAAAAGTAAGGCTACAACTTTTTTTGGGTTTGTATATGGGGCGTAACAGCTTGCAACCAACCGTGGGCGGCGATTACGTCGGGCTAAATCGAATAGCCTCCGCGTTGAGGATGGCTGTTCCAAATATTGACCGCGATACATTTGATAAGTATGTTCTCTTTTTGACAAAGGCAGGCGATTTACATCAGCAACCTCCTAAGTGGTATTGGCAACTTTTCTTGATTGGGTTGTCAATCTTTGAAATGTTCGCTTATTCATTAGCAATTGCGCCAGCACTAGGTGACGTTAATGTTTTCCAACAATATTTAGTAGGTTCAACGATTGCAATTACGCTTGGAATCATGTTTTACATTTTGATGCATGCTGGAGGGGTGAGTTGGTATCGCAAAGAACAACTGGATGCTGTCTTTGAAGACTACAAGGAAGATACAAATGAGAGAAAAGGTCCTTTCCCTGGCAAACCTGACATTTTGCCTTCCCTTAATCAAAGAGCAGACGATAAAGATCCTCAATGGAAGCAAACAGTAAGACGGATAACTCAATCCAAAGGTAAATTTTATTACTGGGCAGTTGCAGCCTTAGTTTGCTTTGCCGCAATTTCCATGTCAGTTCGATTCAGTAACGTCTTAATTAAAGAGAGGGAGGCTGCAGCTTCGACTCAAGTAAGTGCAAGCTCATTCATGAGCAAAGAAACTGCGGATACACAAAGCGCGGATGCTAAAACTGAGACTCAAAAACCTGTTGCTGTACTCTGGGAGCATTGGATCTTTTTTATCGCCATCACCTTTGTTTTTGTTGTTACACAAGGCGTTTCGATTTTGCTTGGATACGAGTCTGCTTACGCTTCTAAAAACTCAAATGAGCCGTCGCGGTTGATTGCACATAATTATGACTGGCAGTCTTACATTGAATACAAAAAGAAATTTCTGCACCAAGCCGATGCATTGTTGCAGGACTGGATTGTTAAGTCAGGTGTAGGTATCGGTTCAAAACACAAAATCACCATGGTGGCCTTTTATCCAGACCTAGGACACGGACTGGAGCCTACTCAATTGATCACATACAGTGAAAACAAGTCGGAGACTACATCTGGTTCTGAGAGCTAAGCTTAATTGCTTGATTCCTAAATTGTATTGAAGATTATGAAAATTCTTAAAAACGCAATAACGGTAGTGATCATCAGCTTTAGCAGCATTATTTATGCTCAAACTATAGAAATTCCAAGCTGCTATGAGCATGAAAGCATTAAGTTTCCTCCTCAAAATGAAGAGGAGCGTGGCGCACTCGAGTTGAAAAAGAGCAATCGTGCTGTTATCGTGCTTGTTGATGAGACTGCGGTGTTGCCACAAAAAATTCAAGATCAGGCGATCAAATTAAACGAAAACTTCTTTAAGAAACTTTCCTCAACCCCTGATCGTCCTGGACTGTTCTATCAATCAATTAAATTTTCCACTTTTTCAGATGGAAAGTTTTCATCTACGATGGTTAAAGGCGTACTTGAAGGTGGTGCAAGTTTGACTGAAAAGGCTAACGCGTTGGCTGGCTCTAAGCGGACAAAATTATCTACTAGTATAAAAAATTTGAATGTTTGCCTTATTCAGCAAGTGCAATTAGCGTCAAAAAAATCTAGTGAATCGATTGCAAACACAATGAAGCAAGGATCTTCTGAAATTCCCAAGTCGGATATCCTGACTGCGATCAAAGAAGTTGGAACTGTTTTTAGAAGTAGACCGGAAGAAGAAAAGGTACTTCTAATTATCTCCGACATGATGGAACACAGTACTTACACATCTTTTTATGAAAAGGGTGGAGATCTTAAGCAAATTGATCCGGTTTTAGAGCTTTCGGAATTGCAAAAGCAAAAATATTCGGCTGATCTTAAAGACGTGAAGGTTTGGGTTTTGGGCGGTGGATACTTTGCGAAGCCTGGCACAAAAGAACAGCCTAGAAGCAGGGATCCTAAGAAGATTGAATTATTAGAATCTTTTTGGGCTAAGGTTTTTCAGCAGTCAAAAGCTGAGTTGAAAGAGTTTGGGAAGCCAGAATTATTGGGATCGATGCCGCAATGAACTCTTTGGTTAAATCTTTTTCATGAAATTTAACAATCTAACACTTGTCCTCGTCATCATATGTGCATTTTCCACTCCTTTGGCGATTGCTCAAACTGATGCAGGTAACCGCGTTGGCTCTGCGTCAGGTATTTTCCAAGCCTTGAAAGTGGGACAAAAGGTATCTCTTAAAGAGAGTTTTGGGCAATACGAGATTGGTCTTCTGAATAATGGAGAATTTGGATCTCACACTATTGTTGAGATCAATTCTTCTCATCTTGTTTTGATAGATATTGGTCAGATAACACGATCGTGGATTCCTGTGAGTGCGGTAAAGGTTGTTGCTTGGACCAAAGTACCTGGTGTTTTGCCGAATAAGCCATGACTTCAATCTCTACTGTTGTGGGTGTAACTGGGCACATTCATTTCAATGAGTCTGGAACGCAAGAGTTTAGGTTTGCGGTAAATAAACTTTTGACTGAGTTAGAAAAAAAATTTCCAAAAAATCGTCCCTCTCTGGCTTGTGGGTTCGCTGCTGGTGCAGACTTAGAGGTTGCATCTATAGCATTTTCAAGACATTGGCCCTTAATTGCAGTTTTGGCTGGGCCACGAGTTGAAGTAGAGTTTGAGTACGTAGATGGGAAAACGAAAGCTCTTTTTTCTGACTTGTTATCTTCGGCATCTGAAATTATTGTTGCGGCCCCCTCGGGAACGACCAGTCCAGAAAAGTACTGTATGGTAGGGGCTAAGATCATCGAGTTATCAGAAGATCTAATTGCAATTTGGGATGGAGACACTTCAACACCCAAGCTCGGGGGTACTGCATGGGTGGTTGATAAGTTTCTGAGTACAAAAACTCAAAGCAGCTCTGGTTTTCACTCTATTGTTGTGACGCGATAAATAAACGCTAAGCATATGCGCTGGTTAAAATCATCACAATATTTGGCGAGACAATAGGCCTTTGATTCAATCGCCCCCGGACTGCGTAATTTGTAAGTTCGTTTTGCTAGCGGAGACTTGGAAAACATTCAACTTGAGGCGTCCCCCTTTCTTCTGGGGCAAAGATGTTAAATTTTTTTAGGCGCTTTGATTCAAAAATATGAGTTGAATTTGATTTCAGTTTAATTTCAATAGGTTTTCACCAAATTCATTTGTTAAAGAATTAAGCTTTGTTCTCATATGAACTACTACTCGAACCGGACTACTACTTATTAAACAGTACGTCTCAAGGAGGCGGGGCAAATGCATAATTTTTCAAATTATTCAAGACTTGTTTTTCCTAGAGTTTTAAACTTCTTTAGGCACATTAGTTTCGTCTGCTTGTTGGCGTTTTTTTCTATTTCTTGCTATGCACAAAGGATGTACGACAGCATCGGTCGCCAAATCGGTCGTGTGGATGCAGAGCGTTATTACGATGCTAACGGACAGCAGATCGGCCGGGTTGATGGAAGCAAAATCTACGACGGATCAGGGAGACAGCTTGGGCGTATCGATGGCAACCGAGTTTATAACGCTTCAGGTCGTCAAATTGGTCGTATCGACGGTGAAAGGCTCTATAGCGCATCCGGCTCGCAAATGGGTCGACTTGATGGAGAGCGTATATATGATGCCGCGGGTCACCAAATTGGCCGAATGGATGGACTAAGGCGTATGCAAGCTATTGTCTTTTTTTTCTTTTTCATGTAATCGAAGTTGTGAGTCAAAGCGTGAGTGTCCACTTGAACTTTCTCAAAAAAATATCTTCAATCACAGGCGAACTGGCTGTATATGAACAAAGTGGCATTCTCGCGCTGGTTCGGATTGAGAGAATCACCATCGAGCCAGACTTGCTTTCCTTTAATCTTAAGCCCCAACGTGGACGGCGCATTGGTCTTGAAAGCCTTAAACGCTTCACCGTCAGTTCTTCTTTCGAGTTTTTGGAGCATTCAGGTGGCAGGTACTACTCACCAATTGTGAGTTGGATGCTTGAAACCGATCCAGTAAAAGTCATTTATCTAAGTAACTTGATCAATGGAAATGCCAGCTTTGACGAAATTTTGTCCTCCATTCGAAGGCGTCATGTTTTCTACGACGATGTAACAACTAGCGTAGTCACCCGTCTAATTAAGCTGAAAAATCACATTAAAAATAGAAAAATTAACCTTGTCTGTGATTCTGAATTTAAAGGACAGTCATGGGGTGGAGCGGGTGTCATGGTCATCTCCAACGATGAGGACACAAAGAATCATTATTCTGTCTTTCATGGCGTTATCGTAGTTTCTGATAATGCCACTCAAATTGGTGACTTGTTCCGAAGGGTACGTGGGATTACCTCGACTTTGCCAAAATACAACTATCTGACAAAACGCGAAATGTGGCGCAATTTAGCCCAGGCTGCTAATTCGGTTTTACAAGCGGACAGCGCAGCAACCCTTGGGGAGGTCTGTGACACGGTCATCATGAAGGCTATTGAATTTGTGACTCAAGAGCCCGGTAGATCCTGAATTATTTAGATCGTTTTAAAGCATGTATAAGTGCCAACATTGAACTAACCATATGGGTTTGTTTAGCTGTGATTACTTTACCTATTTAATTCTTTTAGTTTGCTTGCTTGCTTTGTGGTCTCCTCGAGAATGCAAAAATTATAATTTGCTGCGGATCCTGGAGCGGCAGAACTTAACTCTTCGAATCGGCACCAATCGTCCCTGAACTTGATCCAGGAATGTTGTCCCTTTAATAGCGCCGACCGTTGCTCTGAAGTTAGTGCATTGATTAGTTTGTTGTACTCCGAGTTCAAAATGGCGTCTTGTATTTTGATTTCTTGGGCGGCACATGATGCCCACTGTGCGTTCTTGAATGCGCCAAGATCTACTGCATCCATGCATTTCTTATATTCAGAGGGCAATTTTGTTTCGGCTTGCGCTCCAGCTATCATGAAGCAGATAAAAAAATTTACTGAGGTTGCTATTAATTTGACAATATTCATTTAAATAAATTTCACGGAAAACCAATTGATGAAGGATTGTTTTGACGGCGGGACTGCATAGCCCAGTTTCGTGTTAAAGCAATAGCAAGTAATTTAGCTCTATGTGGAACTATTATTAGGAGTTACTTGAATAACAAACCAATAACATTTTAAAACTGGTTTTTATCTTGTGGTGGTAATTAATAGGGTGTGTAACCTCGGCTCATCTCATCAAACTGGTCGAAAAATCTCGGCGTAGAAAGGCCTGAAATTTCGCGGACAAGGGTTCGGAGTTCAAAACTCCAAGCCACACCCAGCATGGGGTTTGTCAAAGTGACACGCTCGATCCTCCTGTCTGTTCCCAACCAAGCTAGGGCTGAATACACCAGCACTTGATGAATATCTGAAATCCTAAAGATGGTGCGCGACATTTTGACCTCAATTAGTTCATTGCCACATATAAGATCAGGATGGCAGTTATCTACGATCCCTGTGCCTGGCAATCTTGGCTGTACCTCTAACTTGCCTGGAAGCCTTGACGTCCAAGCTAGCAATCGAGCTGCCAAGCGTTTGGCAAGTTGAATGTGCTCTGTCGTCATCAGTCCGTCGAGACTGCGACCAGTTCCACGGAGTAACAAGATTCTATCGATGGCCCCTTGAACGGCAATTAAAACTTGATCCTGAGGAATTAATTCAACAGCAACTTTGGCTTCGGCTGCGTAAGTAAAAATGCCAAAAGCTGATTCTGCGACAAGATCGCTGTCTCGTGGCGGTATGGTGGAAAAAACTGGGGACTCCCACGCCAGAACCTGTCCAGGTGGACGGTCTTGCTGGTTCGATAAACGCATGATTAAATTTGCATCCAATGCCGGCGTCCAGCGGGCCCACCAAGACCGATGTCCTCGAATAAGTTGGCGCTCTGAAACCATGTTTTCCAGGTCAGTCAATGCAAAAGTTGTCGCGCTGCGGTAATTTCGCGTTTAATCAAAGAGCAGTTGCAAGTCATTTCTAAACCCAACATTGCTTGAGTAAAGGACGGAGGTTTCTTGCCAGGCATCTTTGCAATAAGTCGAATGCACAATGCGCGGTGGAAGTCGAACACCGCGACCGCTTCATTTCCGAAAGCAATTGACATCAATCGAATACTCAGCTCGTTGCGTGCTGACTCGCTAAGTTTTGTCAGATTACTTTCTGTTACTTCCATGAGCTTAGCGAATATGGGCGTCAATGCGGGTTTTGCAGAGAGGTTGAATAGTGCAGGTATGACTTCATTGAGCTGTTCGTTAGGGAGATGGTGGAGTACGCCCAAGAGGTTTTTGGCCAATGAAAGATGGAGACGAGATTTCGAAAATTCAAAAAAAATCCTTGAAGCGGCATCTCTACGAGTTGCGAACTGCATGAGGTGGCTGTCCACCTGAGCCCGCAATTCACTGTAGGGGTCGTGCGGTATCAGGGAAACCGCATCGGCAGTCGGTAGGCTGCCATCAGCTGTGGCAAATGCCGAGATCCTAGCCATGTCCATCTCCTCAATAAGATCATGGGACTTGTACACGCGCGTTTTGGCTTTTTGCAAGAAAAATCCATCTTCTGACAAAATTCCAGCAAGCGTCACCAACTGACGATGCGCAGCGAGTTCACTCTCGGCAAAAAGACGGATGTCGTCGACGAACCGTGTGAAAGGGATTTCAAAGCGTTTTAGCTGCATGTCGGTGCGAACCAGCGTTAGCTCGGCCAGCAACCGAGAGGCAGCCCCACCAACTGGCAAGCCAAAGCGGTCGACCTCAAGCAACTGTAGAACTTCGACTAAACGCTCACGCAGCGAATTTTCAACACCAGCCTGCTGTAATGCCTTTGAAACAGTCAAGATACGGATGCGATGATAAAAATCGCTGATGTCGGTCACCACACAATGCGGGTAATTTGCAGCTCTTTGACGTGTCGCATCCAGAAAACTGGCCCAGCCAATGGTGCCATTAAAAATTTTTTCTCCGCTTTTTTCCGGCGCCATGAATCGATAGGAAAACACCTGATTCGATTCGCTACGAACTCGCTCTATGGCGGGACCGCAGGCTATGACCAGTGCAAGATAGTAGGCATTCCAAAGAGGAGATATTTGCGATGCAAGACGTTGTCCGAGATACCCTGCTGGTACGAGGCATCTGATGACGTTGGGTGGTGAGTTGGCAGAATAATGTTCGAAATTTTGGTGGATTTCCGTAACTCGTCGAACGGCCTTTTCAAGGTCGCCCAATAGAAAATCAGCGTCTCCATGAGGGGGGAAGATATCGGTGTCGGAATTGGCTCGAACGTTTTCAATTGCCGCCGTGATGGCGTCCGCCATAGGTTGTCGGAGCGAAGTCAGATTCATTCCTCGAGTTCTTTCAGCGTACCTAAATATTTATAGGTGAATTGATAAGCTACAAATTCGTAAAGGTATTCACCGTGTGAAGGCGCGTCCATGAGGGCTTGGTGGATTTCGGATGGGACGCCGTAGTAGTGATAAAGCCGGTTGTAAGGATACCCTGGATAGGTGTCGCGACCGAACTCAACCTCCATAACGCCATTATTAGGGTCATAGCCAATAGCTTGGATATTAGAAGACTCAACGGTAGTTCGTTCCATAAAGGTGATTTCGTGAACGGTTGATTTGAAAAATTATAGTGGTGCTGTTGATTTCTATGCGATTCAGCAATGTCGTCATGCCTCAAGGAGTCTGAGACTATAAGTTTCACCGATGGCGGTACCAATAAACAATCGGTCGGATTCAGGATCCATCAATGCAACGGATAACTGCGGGACAGACCTGACCAATTGACGCGACTGGGTGTCAGATTGCCAGTTCCACAGCGCCAGAGTCTGGTCCCAACTGCCCGACCAGAGATTCTCCCCGTCTGCAGTAAAGGCCAGAAAATGGGTCCCACGCAAATGACCAAGAAGTGTTTTCACAGGGTGAGGTTGCGCAGGGTCGGCAATGCTCCAGATCGTTATCGCCCTATCTTGGCCGCGCCCGGAACATGCCAGAAAGCTTCCGCAAGGTGAGATCGCAAGGGAATAGAGGCCTTGCGTCATGGTTTTTGTGGTAAAAGTGACGTGTTGATGAAAAGACGAATGGTCGAGCTTTGAAAGCACAGATCCGTCCATTACTGAAACTATGAAAGCATTGGAGTCATTGCCTGCACTCACCAACCAGTCGTTGCTAAGGAAGCAGAGCGCACGAACATTACCTTTATGCAAATTCTTAGCGGAGCGAGGCCATTTTGGCCGCAAAAATTTTCCGCAAGTGATTAACTCGGGTAAATCCCAGGCTTCTATCAACGCCCCTGCGGCAATCACCAGCGTCTCGTTATCTGGAGAAATTGCGAGCGCGTGGCACGCTGGTTTGTGTTGTGGCTCGGAAAAGTATTCTGCGACGCAGTCACCGCTTTTTGCGTTCCAAATGCAGACTTTTCCGTCATCTCCTGCGCTTATCAGCCACCTGCCACAGTGCGTAGTAATGAGATCCCAGATTCGTGCGTTGTGGGCTTGCCAACACATGCCGGGTATAAGAGCAAGTGTGACCTCCTCGCGAATGCAGATTACGCCTTGTTCGTCGCCCGATGCGATGCGCCGATTGAGGCCTTCAACTGCCTTGATGTTGGCCAGTGCTGTCACTTCCGTTTCATGGCTTTGAATCACTGAAGCATTTAAATTCCACAGATGGAGCTTGCTGTCATCCCCCGCAGTCAGTGCCTCGCGTGCGTCAGGACTCAGGCAGACGCGGGTAGCCCTGTAGGCATGGGCGATCTGAGCCTTCGATAGCTTTGCTCCTCGCCAGACCCGCAGTCGACCGTCCTCACCGACCACAGCGGTGGACCGTCCATCCGCAGACATCGCAAGACCGTAGATGCGATGTTTATTTCGGCGGTTGCTGGTAACGTCTTCTTGAATAGGCTCGATTGTCGGATCCTTTAGCCTCAAGCATTGGCTGGAGATCGGCCAGTAACGCCAGATCGAGTTATCCTTGCATGCGAATGCGTAGATTGATCCATCTACTGAACTCGCGCTAAGTTTGACAGGAGACGGCAAGCAATCAGGTGTCATCGTGCCGTTTGCAGTGATCTTTTTTTGTATTTCGAACAGACTCCCGGCAGTATCGACTGTGACAACCTCGCCAGTTAAGTACACCACTTGAATGGAGCCATCTGACTCGAAGCCTAGTGAGTCGGGGCAACCGGAAGGAAGCTCTGTTGAAAACAACAGAGAGTATGGCATGGCCCCCGCAAGAGACCATACTTTTAGAACCAGCGGGCTCGGCGAAATGTTACGGGTGGTGTCTGCATACGGTCGAGCATATCGATGACTAGTGTCCAATATTGTGACCAAACGATCCCCGGCAGGAGACAACTTAATAAGTTTGCAGCTGCATTGGGGTATGTCAAACTGCCGAATGCGTCCGGCGGACGTCTCCTCGGGCTCGATCCTGAGCCCGCTGTCAATGTCAAACAACATGATGCCAGCTTGAACTGTCGCCACTGCTAGGCGCCTGCTGGGCCAATTAACATCCATCGCTTGAATATCTACGTGGCTCGCTGAACCGGCAAACTCCTTAGCATCGCCGGCAACCAGAGCACCTAAATCTATAGCGAGAGCCAAGCCGGGCGGACCTATCGTAGCTTGCTCCCGCAGTAAACTTGTCCATGCAACGGGTCTGCGCAAGGTCGAGGCCAGTGCCGCTTGGCGCAGAGGATCACCCTCGGGTCGTTCGAGCGCAATCTGAATGAGCACATGGTGAGCAGTACCTCCAATACTCGCCTGTCTGAGCAGACTGCCCGAAACTGCCATGCATTGACGCCATGCAGTGAGTTCTGGAGATGAAGGCTGATTGCATCTGCTTAACAAGTCGTCAATCATGTGCCCAGCAGCACCGACTTCGCACCGGTCCAGGGCAAAATCGAAATCAGTCAGAACGTCCGTAATTCTGGGTGAGTCCATGCCGCGGGACAGGCTGAGATGGGCAGGAAAATGACGAAGCGCATAAGCACGAGCGTCTTGTGGCCAAGTGCAAAAGAATTGGCCATCACCGCTACGATGGTCTTCAACCCATTGCTGTGCAATAGTTGCCGCTATAGCGGTATGGCCGGCTCGGGTATCGAGGATCCATTTAGCACCCGTTTGACGCTCATCACTGAACCACTCTGCCAGACTTTTGTGAAAGAAGTGCAAGCGTTCTTCGCCATCTTCAACAAGCAGAGAGCCCATTTTTGCCCGGGTGAGTTTGCGCCGGCGGATATCGGGTTCGAGTTGTTCGAGAAACCCCTTCGTGAGCGGTTCGCGTACCGATACCATCCATTCAAGCAGTGGTCTTGCATTCGCATCAAAATCTTCAGCTGTCGAAAACTGACGGTCAAACCATTGACGATATAGATCTGCAAAACCCACCGGAAGATCGGATTCGTCGCCTTGCCAGATGCCTCGATCAATCGCTTCCTTGAGCGTTTGAAGGTATTGAAAGTTGCCCTGGCATGCATTCATCAGACGATCGAGCATCTGATCGGCCTTGTCTGCTTCGAGCTGTCCTCGCTTGATCCGTTTATCGAGCCATTCACTCAAGCTGACAGACAAGTCCTTTTGGTTTTCTTGGCTGAAAGCTTCGAGCCTAACAACCCCGAACTTATTAAACCGTTCGATCACGGCGGACTCTGGCCGGCTGGTAATTACCAGTCCGATCCATTTGGGAAGACTTGTAAATTCCTTGCTAAGCAAATCAAGCAATTCGCTATGACCGTTTTGGTCAATACATTCGTCAAGAGCGTCTATGACGATCAGGAGGCGCCCCTCGCTGATTCGGCCACCATCCAGCGACGCCCCGAGGAGTGGCTCTTTGATCAGGGTGTGAAAGAGATCTGAGACTGAATAATCGGCAAAGGGGAGCATGCCTCTAACCTTCATCAGGTCCAAAAGCGCACTGCGGTATACGGGTAACTGTGATGCCATCTGATAGGCAATGCTTCGGATCACTTCCCTGGCGTCTCTGGTTAGCCACTCGTTGTAGCGGCAAAAATGCACTGCCAATACTCGGGCGCTACCTGCGTGCGCCAAGCGGGCTGTGATAGCCGACTTACCCCACCCTGGGGGGGCGCAAAGCCAGAGTATTGGCTGGTTTTCGTCTGTGCTTATGGCCCAGCGTTCAATCGCGCCCATTGGTGTGCCTTCTTCTTTGGTTTTGGCCGCGCTTGTGTATTTGTTGTCTCCGTAGCCGCCTTCGCGCGAGGGCAGACTGCTTTCACCTATACCGGCTAAAAGCCATTCACGCCCGCTAAATCCATGTTCTGCTTCAATGCGATTGGAAAACTGCTTATTGGGCTGGAGCCACCGCTCGAGGTCCTCCATGTCACCCGAAAAGTTTGAATTGCTCTCTAGTACGCGCAAGATTTCATAAAATCTTTCCGCATACCAGAGATCAAATTTCTCCTTGCCTTTTTTCATCTCAGCACGCCAGGTAGACATGTCCAACCATTGGCGACGGCTGACAATTAGTGGTGGTGTGACTTCCTCTGCTGCCTGAACGAGTACAGTGTAGATGCGCGTGTTCAGAGGTCCTATTGCTAAAGCGATCTCTTCCCTACAGACCCCTGGCTTTCTGGTGGAGTGCGAAGATAAAAGAGCAATCATGTGAGATCGGTCTCTGATCTCACTGTAAATACGTTCTCGCCAGTCTTGGTTGAATGCAATGCCAGCTTGCCCACTAGGTGGGTTGTCCATCCAGGGGGAATAACCGGCAGACGCTAGACTTTTGTACAAACGGTTGGCGAGTTCAACTGAGTCGGGGTCGTGTCCATAGCTCAGAAAGACTTTATTTTGGCGCGTGGGGTGGTCATCTTGTTTTGAGATCATGGAGGTCCCCTGTCTGAGTTGAAATTCGCCTCTGAAAAATGAACCAATTTTGAAATTGGTTTTCAAAATAGAGCGAACCTCTTACGTCGCTTATTTTTGATTTTAAACAGTTTCGCGAATACCTAGTTACCACGGCGTTTTGAAGCATTGAAGACAGTGTTAATGAATAACTCATAATCTCTAGGTTATGTAAAATTTTATTTAGAAAGTAACAGCATTCCGTGCGGTGAGTAATTTCACATTTATGACAATCCCGAGAGAATGCTTAGTGTGGGAGCAGTGTATAACCCTTATAGAATTAGCCGCACTCACTAACGTAGCAAGGTGAAGACAAAGTCCAGAAAGTAATCAAATTTAAATACATTTGAATTCTTTGAGCCCAGAGTCGCGAAGCGGTGAGTCCTTCAAAATATAAATTTGCTGATTAAAGTTCGTGGCTTTCTTCATTACTTGAATGTTTAGGAAATCTTGTAATTTCTAAAAAAATAAATAGTAAATTCTTCGCTACTTGCGTTATTTGCTCGGAAGCCGGTGAGATGAAGATGCGAGGGGGCGACTCCTAACTTAGAGACTGTTTCAGAAAAGGGACACCTTTTAAACTGGATCAGTGTAAGTGAAACTTATTTAACTCAGTAAAGCTATTTACAAACTAAATCACCACCATATAATGAATTCAACACTTGCTTTTAACTGCGAATAGTACTTTGACATGGTGGGGGTCGTTGGTTCGAGTCCAATCGCGCCTACCAACATTCTTCTGTATATCAAGCACCTAGTGGCAACACTCGGTGCTTTTTTGTTGCCCGTTTAATTGCGTTTAATTGGGGTCAGATCAATGATCTGACCCCAATTAAACTTTCTCCGGGGGGCTTAGTTGATGATCACCAAGTTGCTCTCGATGAGTACCTGCGCTCGTTCTTGCATTTCTTCGGTGGCCAGTTTCAGTTGACTTCTGAGTAAGCGTTTGGCATGTCGATCGAGCAGGCCCGATTGTTCAATGTCGCCAAACAACCAATTGAACAACAAAGCCCAACTTGTGGCGCTGTCCTTGGTCACTTTGGTAAGGTCAATGATGACAGCAGCATAGTTGCTGGGCATGTTGAGCTTTAGTGTTTGTTGCAAGGCAATGCGGAATGATGATGCTTGTAAGGCAGCGGTGTTCAAGGCAACTGCAATGTCTACCTTGGTGGCTTCTGATGGCTTGGTTT
>JACCDK011824660.1_pt1 | contig 36238 bp, 33 predicted proteins | sample 7445871 | NCBI WGS metagenome assembly JACCDK01 (sample SAMN15323436, study PRJNA562643) | freshwater metagenome | isolation source: river surface water | place: USA:Blue River Watershed | collected 2017-08-15 | reverse complement strand
CCTTCCGAGATTTTCTTTGCGCGCTCGTCCAGCACTTTCATCAGCGGCGGCCACACGAACTTCATCGTGAAGAGCGCCAGGATGAAAAAGACGACGAACTGCGCAAACAAGGTTGCGTTCAAGTTCACGGTATTTTCCTTCTCAAATTAACGATCGCCGGAGCAATCCCCGGCAGGATGAGAATGATGGAATCAGCCAGCGAACGGGTTTGCGAACGCGAACATCATCGCGATACCCACACCGATCAGGAACGCCGCATCGATCAGGCCTGCGAGCAGGAACATCTTGGTTTGCAGGCTGTTCATCAACTCTGGCTGGCGAGCCGAAGCTTCGATGAATTTGCCGCCCATGATGCCAATGCCGATACATGCGCCAATAGCGCCGAGGCCGATGATCAAACCACAAGCGAGTGCAACGAAGGCGACGTTTGTCATGAAAACTCCTTAGATAGTCAAAGTCAAAAAAACAAAACCCGGATACTTCAAAAATGGTCAGTGACCTTCATGCGCCTGGCCGAGATACACCAGGGTAAGCATCATGAAGATGAATGCCTGTAACAACACAATCAGAATGTGGAAGATCGCCCAAATCGAGCCGGCCACCACGTGCATGCCAAAACCCCACCACGTTGCGGTGGAGCCCAACAGAGCGATCAGCAAGAAGACGAGCTCGCCTGCGTACATGTTGCCAAAGAGTCGCATGCCCAATGACACCGTTTTGGCAACGAATTCGATAATGTTCAGGCCGAGATTGGGGAGCCACAACGCAGGGTGGGCGCCGAACGGCGCACAGAAGAGCTCATGCACGAAACCGCCCACACCCTTGATCTTCAGGTTGTAGTAGATCATCAGCGCAAACACGCCAATTGCCATGCCGAGTGCACCATTGAGGTCAGCGGTCGGAACTACACGGAAATGAATGTCGAGGCCGAACAGGCCAAAAATCGCAGAGAAAAGATCAACGGGTAGAAAGTCGAGGGAGTTCATCAGCGCGACCCAGACAAAAACCGTCAGCGCCAATGGCGCGATGAAACTGCGATCGCCATGAACGATGTTTTTCGCCTGGTCATTCACCATTTCAACGACCAACTCAACAAAGGCTTGAAAACGGCCAGGAACACCCGACGTTGCCTTTTGCGCGGCGCGAATCATGAAGAACAAGCCAACAATACCCATCAGCACCGACAGAATGATCGTGTCGACATTGAAGATGCTGAAATCAATGATCTTGTCCTGATGCTGCGTGGACAAGTGACCCAGATGGTGGACGATGTACTCGGAAGCGGTTGGCGCGTGCGCTGCTCCCTCAACTGCCGTTTCTGATGCCATGTGTCAGTGCCTAAACAATAAGATGATGTAACTTTTCAGCGCTACGATGAAAGCGGCGATAAGCGCCAGCCAATTCAGGTCGCGGTACCACCAGGCGACGGCCGCGAGCAACGCGACCGTCATTGCAATCTTGACGAACTCACCGACAAAAAAGGTCATCGGACTGAGAGCTCCCGGCTTCAGCGCGCCGATGTACAAACGCAGCGCGAACAAACCATTCGGTAACACGCAACACAAACCACCAAACAAGGCCGAAAAGAAAGCATGCTGACCAGCAATAAGGCCAGCCAGTGCCGCTGCTGCCAGCGTCGTTGTCAACTGGGTCAGAAGCAGTCGCAGCATGGAAACATTTCGGTCGAGCCGGTTGGCTCTAGCGGGCTGGGGAGAAGAAATTCACCCATCTCCGTGGCGTGGTACGCGTACCGCAAAACCCGGCGATTATAAGTGGATTCAACAACTTGCGTCAATTGGTTGGTCAGGCAGAAACCTGCCGGCAGAACCAAGATTGAGTGTTGCGTAATCAGCATCAGTCCTGGCCGGTACGCAGGCGCGCGATGACACCCTCGAGTTGGTCCAATCCTGCAAAAGCGATAATGAGCTCGCCCTTGTTTTTTGCCCCGACTTTGATCGTGACGGCCGTTGCCAGAGCATCAGACAACTCTTCCTCTAGCCTTGTGATGTCACGTGACTTGTCTTTGGCGACTGATCTGGCGCCATCTTGGCCGGTAGTCGTACGCACCACCAGTTTTTCGGCCTCTCGCACCGATAATCCTTTGGCAATGATTTGGGTGCCCAATGTGATCTGGGTTGCAGAGTCCACCGCCAGCAGCGCGCGCGCATGACCCATATCCAGATCACCAGCCATCAGCATCGCCTGCACTGGCTTGGCAAGATTCATCAAGCGCAACAAATTCGACACCGCGCTACGCGAACGACCCACCGACGCAGCAGCTTGCTCATGCGTAAAACTGAATTCCTCGATCAGCCGCTGTATGCCTTGCGCTTCCTCGAGCGGATTGAGATCCTCGCGCTGCATGTTTTCGATGAGCGCCATCGCCGCTGCGGCCTTGTCATCCACTTCGCGCACCAGCACCGGCACCTCTTTCAAGCCCGCCAGTTGCGCCGCGCGGAATCTTCGCTCGCCCGCAATGATTTCATGGCTTGCACCATTTTTCCCGTCACTGATCGGTCGCACTAGCAAGGCTTGCAAAAGGCCCTGAGCTCGAATGGAGTCGGCAAGTTCGTTGAGCGCCGTTTCATCCATGTAGGTGCGCGGCTGGTACTTGCCGGGCTGAAGTACGGCAACAGGCAAACTGAGCGATGCCTCGGTAACTGCTGTCGCCTCGTTCGTGAAATCGGAGGAACCACCCAGCAAGGCTTCGAGTCCACGACCCAGGCCTTTCGGTTTTTTACTGATCATGAAATTTACTTTCTTTATCTGTGATTGCCCTGCGCATCAGAGCACGGCAATGCGATCCAGCAGTTCTTTGCCAAACGCCGTATAGGCCTGGGCACCTTTGGCCGCCGAATCAAAAATAACGCCAGGTATGCCATACGAAGGCGCTTCCGCCAGTCGCACGTTGCGGGGGATGATGGTCTTGAAAACTTTGTCGCCAAAATGTTTTTCCAGCTGCGAGGACACCTGCTGCGAAAGCATCATGCGTGGGTCAAACATCACACGCAACAAGCCGATCACTTTCAGGTCGGGGTTCATTTTTGCGTGCACAATTTTGATGGTGTTCACGAGATCAGATAATCCTTCCAGTGCGTAGTACTCGCATTGCATGGGGATGATCACACCGTGTGCTGCGCACAAACCGTTGAGCGTCAACATGGAGAGCGCCGGCGGGCAATCGATCAGCACAAAATCATATTGATCAAGGACACTGGCCAGCGCCTGCTTGAGTCGCAGCTCACGCTGATCAAGCTCGACCATTTCCACTTCGGCACCCGCCAAATCCCGGTTGGACGGCAGCACATCATAATGACCCGTTTCGGAGGTATGTACCGCCGATCGCAAATCGCCCATGCCGAGGAGCACTTGGTACACCGATACCTCAAGATCGGATTTGTTCACCCCCGAACCCATCGTCGCATTACCCTGCGGGTCAAGGTCTACCAGAAGCACGCGCTGCTCAAGCTTGGCCAACCCCGCAGCGAGATTGACCGCTGTGGTCGTTTTGCCCACGCCCCCTTTTTGATTGGCGATACAAAAAATCTTTGCCATGAATGTCGTTATCTTTGGTTGGTGTATTGACCGGCCACAGTGCGTCCGTTGTTGGCTAGCGCTATATTGTTCGGTAATTTGTTCTGTACTTTGTTCGGTATTTCGTTTGCCATCTCAATCGCTACCTTGCCTGGTTCTGGTGATATGAACCAGATGTCGCTGCGCATTCAGCCCGGGTACCTTCAGCGCTGTTCTCCGGGTTATTTGCCATTGTTCAGGCAAGCGTTCGAGCTCTTCCGATGCCGCCTGTCCCTTCAACGCAATCAATTCACCGCCTGAGGCAAGCAAGTGTTCTGACCAGCGCACGAAATCAGATAAATCTGCAAACGCGCGCGAAGTAATCACATCGCATTTTTCTTTCATCTCAAGCCGCTCAACTCGCCCGGTGTGCACGGTCACATTGCGCAATCCCAGCTCGGCTTTTACCTGCGTCAAAAATGCCGTCTTCTTGTGCACGGTATCAATTAAATGCACATGCATCGTCGGCGCATTCTCCTGCGCCCATAGTGCGATCACAACACCGGGCAAGCCTCCGCCAGAGCCCACATCCAGCACGCGCTGCGCATTCACAAACGCCGGCACGGTCGCCATGCAATCCAGCAAATGCTGCGTCAACATTTGCGAGGGGTCACGCACCGCTGTCAGGTTGTAGACCGCGTTCCATTTATGCAGCAGCGACAGATAGTCCAGCAGTTTTTCAAGCACTTCCGGAGTAAAGCTCAGCGGCAGCTGCGCTGCTGCCTCGCTCAGCGCCGTATACAGCTTCTGTCGCTCTTCAGACTGCATTCAGGCAGCGTCCGACCGTTCAGAATCAGCGACTGCCTCGCGGAAACCACCCTTCTTCAAATGCACCAGCAAAAGCGAAATTGCAGCCGGCGTAACGCCTGCAATGCGCGATGCCTGGCCCAAGGTTTCAGGGCGGTGCTTTGCCAGCTTTTGCCGAACCTCAATCGACAAGGCTTTCACACTTAAATAATCCAGGCTCTCAGGCAACTTGAGGTTTTCGTAGTGGTCATGGCGCTCAACCTCCTTCGCCTGACGGTCAATGTAACCGGCGTACTTGACCTGAATTTCGACCTGCTCGGTCACCAAGGGATCGAGCGAGGGATCATCGAAACGGCGGCCGTCAACGCCGGTCAGGCTCATCAGTTGCGCATAGCTTACATCCGGGCGACGGAGCAAGTCAGTTAGCGCATACTCTCGCTCTATCCCTTTGCCCAACACACGCTGTGCCTCTGCTTCCGCAATAATCCGGGGACTGACCCAGGTCGATTTCAAGCGCTCGAGCTCCCGCGCGATGGCCTCGCGCCGGCGCTCGAAGTGCTCCCATTGCACATCGCCGACGCAACCCAGCTGCCGGCCAATCTCGGTCAGCCGCAGATCGGCATTGTCTTCACGCAAGCTCAGCCGATACTCGGCCCGGCTGGTGAACATGCGATACGGCTCCTGAACACCCTGAGTAACAAGGTCGTCGACCAACACCCCCAGATAGGCCTCATCACGCCGCGGCGTCCATGACTCGCGACCCTGAACCTGAAGCGCGGCATTCATCCCTGCCAGCAAACCTTGGGCGGCAGCTTCTTCGTAGCCTGTCGTACCGTTAATTTGCCCAGCAAAGAAAAGGCCGCGAATGGCGCGGGTCTCAAGGGAAGACTTCAGGCCGCGCGGATCAAAATAGTCGTATTCAATCGCGTAGCCTGGCCGTAGGATATGGGCATTTTCCATGCCACGCATCGATCTTACGAGCGCAAGCTGAGCGTCAAAAGGCAAGCTGGTGGATATGCCGTTGGGATAAAACTCATGCGTGGTCAAGCCTTCCGGCTCGAGGAAAATCTGATGGGATGTCTTGTCGGCAAACCGGTGAATTTTGTCTTCGATAGAGGGGCAATAGCGCGGCCCCACACCCTCGATAACGCCGGTAAACATCGGGCTTCTGTCCAGCGCCGCACGAATGATGGCGTGCGTTTTTTCATTGGTGTGCGTAATCCAGCACGGCAGTTGCTTTGGATGAAGCGCAGCAGAGCCCATCACGGAAAACACTGGGATTGGATCCATGTCTCCGGGCTGCTCGGTCATGACGGAAAAATCAATGCTGCGACCATCAATCCGCGGCGGCGTACCCGTTTTCAGGCGACCCTGGGGCAATTTCAGCTCTTTGAGGCGCGCCGACAGCGAAATCGCGGGCGGATCCCCCGCCCGACCGCCTGAGTAATGATTCAGGCCGACATGAATTTTGCCATCGAGGAAAGTGCCCGCCGTAAGCACCACCGCGCGAGCGCGAAATCGCAGCCCGACCTGGGTCACCGCACCCACAACCCGATCGCCCTCAACCATCAAATCATCGACGGCCTGCTGGAAAAGCCAGAGATTCGGCTGGTTTTCAAGCCGGGAGCGTATCGCCTGCTTGTAAAGCAGCCGATCTGCCTGGGCGCGCGTGGCACGAACCGCCGGGCCCTTGGAAGAATTCAGGATGCGAAACTGGATTCCCGCTTCGTCGGTGGCAATGGCCATCGCGCCGCCCAGTGCGTCCACCTCGCGAACCAAATGTCCTTTGCCAATGCCGCCTATCGAGGGATTGCACGACATTTGGCCCAGCGTCTCGATGTTGTGCGACAGAAGCAGGGTTTTCTGACCCATGCGCGCCGCCACAAGTGCAGCCTCCGTCCCGGCGTGACCGCCTCCAACGACAACAACATCAAATTCAGCAGGAAAATCCATGGGAACAGGCCGGCCAGAGGTAAAGCGGAGGCTGGATTATAAGGGCAATCACACGCCTTGTTTCACGTGAAACGCTGATGTTGCTGGATTTGCCTTGTTCCACGTGAAACAACAACGCGCGCGCTCAGAAAAAAGCGTCGACGCTAGTTTTCAGTACCAGCGCACTTACCACGAACAAAAAAACCTTGCGCACCAGCGCAGCACCACCATGGATGGCAAGTCGCGTACCCATGAGTGAGCCCACAATATTGCACACAGCCATGACCAAGCCCAGCTGCCAGAATACGTGGCCAAGCCCCGCAAACAACGCCAGCGCAGCCAGATTACAGGCTACATTGACCAACTTGGCGACCGCAGAGGCTCGCAAGAAATCAAAGCCGAACACCCGCACAAAGAGAAAAATCAGAAAACTGCCTGTCCCCGGTCCGAAAAATCCATCGTACAAGCCAATCAGTGCGCCAACCGCAATTGCCAAGAGGGTTTTTCGGCGGCCTTTTACGATCGGCTGGTGGACGCTGCCAAAATCTTTTCGAACCAGCACGTAAGCCGCAACCAGAAGCAAAAGAAATGGCAAGGCCTTTCGCAGCAATACCGGAGGAAACACTGAAACTGCCCAAGCCCCGACAAACGCAAAGACCAGCGCCGCCAGCGATGCGGGCAAGGCTACGCTCCAGGCCACTGGAAATCGCTGCGCATAGCCTCGAGCCGCCACTGCGGTGCCCCAGACTGAGGCCAGTTTGTTGGTACCAAACAAGGTGGCCGGCGCCGCGGTAGGAAAAACACTGAACAGCATGGGCACCTGAATCAAGCCACCGCCCCCAACCACCGCATCCACCAGACCGGCGAGTACCGCAGCCATAGCGAGTAGCAATATTTCTGGCGGCAAGGCCTCCATACTCTTAGTTAGTATCCACTATCGCCTAAAGCCCATTAAATACGGGGGTTCAGGCCAAGACAGATGCAGCGACTTCGGAAGATACTGCCCTTTTCCGATCAGCGCGAATCAAGCCGGCGGCTTTATCCGCAATCATGATGATGGGGGAATTCGGATTGCCTGACGTAATCACCGGCATGACTGAGCCATCAATCACTCGCAAGCCAGCAACACCACGCACCCTGAGCTGCGGATCAAGCACCGCCATTGCATCATCATCCCGACCCATTTTGCAGGTACCAACAGGATGAAAAATGGTGGTGCCAATATTGCCCGCTGCAAGCGCCAGTTCCGCATCGGTCTGAAATGTGGGTCCCGGCAGGAATTCCTCAGGCGAATAGCGCTGCATCGCCGGTGCGGCCACGATGCGACGCGTAAGACGAAGCGCATCAGCAGCTACCTGCCGGTCTTCTTCCGTGCTCAGATAATTCGGCGTTATTTTAGGTGCTTGCGCAGCATCCGATGACGCAATACGAACATGGCCGCGCGCTGTTGGACGCAGATTGCATACGCTGGCGGTAAACGCCGGGAAGGGGTGCAAAGGTTCGCCAAATTTATTTAGCGACAGCGGCTGCACATGGTATTGAATATTCGCACTCGTCTGCGCGGCATCCGAGCGCGCGAAAGCGCCGAGCTGCGACGGCGCCATTGACATAGGGCCACTGCGATTAAGCGCATATTCGAGACCAATCTTCATCTTGCCCAGCAAGCTATTGGCCATGGTGTTGAGCGTTTTCGCGTTACGCACTTTGAATGCCATGCGCAGCTGCAAATGATCCTGCAAGTTCTCGCCAACACCATGCGCATTGACCACGACGGGTATGCCGTGTTCTTGCAGCAAATTGGCTGGGCCGACACCCGACAATTGCAAAATTTGTGGTGATCCAATCGCACCAGCCGTGAGCAAAGTTTCGTGCGTTGCTTGCGCAAACCAGCGCTGCCCGCCGCCGGTAAATTCAACGCCCCTGCAAACAGCGCCGCCCTCCCCTTGTTCTATGCGTAAACGCTGCACATGGCAGCCCGTCATGATTTCAAGATTGCCGTGACGACCCTTCACAGAACGCAAAAAAGCTTTAGCCGTGTTCCACCGTATGCCGCTACGCTGATTCACTTCGAAGTAACTGCAGCCTTCGTTATCGCCCCGATTGAAATCGTCGATTTTCGGTATACCCGTCTGCGCCGCGGCATCTCGGAACGCATCAAGAATGTCCCAACGTAAGCGCTGTTGCTCTACTCTCCATTCACCACCCGCCCCGTGGAATTCACTACGGCCGCCATGGTGATCTTCAGTATGCAAAAACAAAGGTAACACTCGGTCCCAGCCCCAGCTTGCATCGCCAGTGAGGGTTGCCCAAGCATCATAGTCGCGCGACTGGCCGCGCATATAGATCATGCCGTTGATCGACGAACACCCGCCCAACACTTTGCCCCGAGGGTAGATCAGCGAGCGACCATTCAGGCCTGCATCCGGCTCCGTGCGAAAGCGCCAATCGGTGCGAGGATTGTCGATGCAATACAGATACCCAACCGGAATATGAATCCATGCATAGTCGTCTTTACCGCCTGCTTCGATCAGGAGCACTGACACGCCCGGATCTTGCGTAAGACGGTTGGCCAGCACACAACCCGCCGTGCCTGCGCCGATGATGATGTAGTCGTAGGTGCCTGCTGATTGCATCGCGGCCTCCTTTTATTTCGCTACTGGCATAGTGAACTCTGCGCCCTTGCTTATTGATTCCGGCCAGCGCTGCATGATGGACTTGTAGCGCGTATAAAAGCGTATACCCTCTTCACCATAAATATGCATGTCACCAAACAGCGAGCGCTTCCAGCCACCAAAAGAATGCCAAGCCATAGGTACAGGGATAGGCACATTGACGCCCACCATACCCACCTCAATGCGACGCGAGAACTCCCGCGCTGTATTGCCATCGGAAGTAAACAGCGAAACACCATTGCCAAACTCATGCGCATTAATCAATGCGATTGCTGCAGCCATATCCGGCACACGCACAACGCACAGTACCGGCCCGAAAATCTCTTCGCGATAAATCGTCATCTCAGGCGTGACATGGTCAAACAAAGACCCGCCCAGAAAAAACCCTTGTTCATGGCCAGCCACCGTATGCCCACGACCGTCGACCAGCAAGTTTGCGCCCGCTCGCTCGCCCTGTGCGATGTAGTCCTCGATTTTTGCTTTGTGTGCCGCGGTCACAACCGGGCCCATCTCTGACGCGGGATTCATGCCGTTATCAATTTTTAGCGCCTTGACTCGAGGGACCAGTGCATCCACTAGCTTGTCTGCAACACTGCCGACTGCCACGGCCACAGAAATAGCCATGCATCGCTCACCCGCAGATCCATAGGCTGCTCCGATCAGCGCATCAACCGCCTGATCCAGATCGGCATCGGGCATCACTACCAAATGGTTTTTCGCGCCGCCTAAAGCTTGCACACGCAATGGGTAGGCGCCCTTTCGACGATTGCCTTCGGTATAAATGTATTCCGCAATCGGTGTTGATCCAACGAAAGAAACGGCTTTGACATCTGGATGCTGAAGAATCGTGTCTACCGCGAGCTTGTCTCCCTGGACCACATTGAACACGCCATCAGGTAACCCAGCTTGTTGCAACAATTCCGCCATGAAAATCGATGGCGATGGGTCCCGCTCGGACGGCTTGAGAACAAAGGTGTTCCCGCAACCGATAGCAACCGGTGCCATCCACAGCGGAACCATTACCGGAAAATTAAACGGCGTAATCCCCGCCGTCACACCCAAGGGCTGACGCAGCTGCCAGTTATCAATGCCACCGCCAATGTTGTCAGTGAACTGGGTCTTCAGTAATTGGGGAATGCCACTGGCAAACTCCACGATTTCCAGACCACGCACCACCTCTCCTTTGGCATCACTGAATACTTTGCCGTGCTCGCGCGTAATCATGGCGGCCAAATCATCATGGTGTTTTTCCAGCAGCTCTTTAAACTTGGACAACACACGCGCACGCTTCAAAGGCGCCGTTTCAGCCCATGCCGGTGCAGCTTTCGAAGCAACCGCAATAGCGGCATTGACTTCTTCAGCACTACCGAGCGCGACTTGGGCCACCGCCGCTCCTGTGGCGGGATTGAACACCGGCTGACTGCGACCACTTGTGGTTGCTACCTTCTTGCCATTAATAAAATGAGGAATCTCGGGAAGTGACGCGTTTGTCATAAATTTTCCTTTTGTAGTCTTCGAGCACTTGGCAAGCATATTCTTTTAAAAAGCACAAATCCAATGAGTTATCATCAGTCTTGTATAAATATTTCTTATATAACTCATGGATCTTACACAGTTGCGGGCTTTTACCACCGTCGCCAAGGAGGGTAATCTGACCCGTGCCGCTGTGCAGCTGCACCTCACTCAACCCGCTGTAAGTTTGCAAATAAAAGCACTAGAACAAAGTCTGAAAGTCCAACTGTTTGCACGGACAACTACGGGTATGGTGCTGACCCGGGATGGGGCTAAATTGCTTCCCTTGGCTGAACGGATAATCAGTAGCAGCCTTGAATTGCTCCACGCGGCCCACGCCCTCAATTCCACCCTCGACGGCCACCTTTCCATCGGCACCATTCTGGATCCCGAGTTCACCCGCTTGGGTGCCTTCCTCAAGTTACTAGTAGAAACACATCCTCATGTCTCGACTAGGCTACAACAAGGCATGTCCGGCTGGGTCGAACAGGAAATTCGCAATGGTCATTTGGATGTTGGTTATTTCGTTGGTACTCCGGCACGGGATTGTCATTCCCTCGTCTTGACTTCGTTTGTTTACAACGTTGTTGCTCCACAAGGCTGGCGCCGACGCGTTGAAGACAAAGATTGGAAAACACTAGCCGCCTTGCCTTGGGTGTGGTCGCCACCTGAATCCGTACACAACCGCTTGCTAACCAAAGTATTTGATCAACACCAGGTTAACCCGAGGAAAGTAGCCATGGTAGATCAGGAAGCTTCCATGCTTGACCTGGTGAAATCCGGCATCGGTCTGTCGTTGGTTCGCGACTCAGTTGCACTACGAGAAGCCCGCGCACACGGACTGGTTATTGCTAACGCTGTTAACGTTACGACCGAACTATCGTTTCTATGTTTGAACAGCCGCCGGCAAGAGTCTGCGATTACGCATGCATTTCAACTCATGCAAAACTTATGGAGCCAATAAGGAAAATGTTGTCAGTCTGACTGTTGATAAGCGTTGGGATAAGCCTTTGGCACAACGTGGATAAGCTCGATCTGTACACCCAGCTTCGTTTTTATACAAAAACTATCCTGTTTCGTTACGCAGTATTTTCAGGGTTTATTTTTTTCTCAAGTGCTTGAAGTAGTAGAACAATCTTGGGTTATCCACAGAAACCAGCTTCTTTTATCTATTACTACTATCTATAAATACAAACTTATATAAAACAACAAAAAGCAAAAGCAGGAATTTCAAATGATTTCAAACCTGAATAAATCTGTGAATAAGTACCTACGAATTTGTGAACAAACCTATCTATTTTTCTATCTGCTACCTTCAGAAGAATAAAGTCCTGAGGAATAATTTAGCTTTATAGAAAAAAATTTAATTGTGTAACGAATCAGGTTTCCAAACCAATCTTGTTCAGAACGTCGGAATCACGCAACTGTTCACGCAACCAACGATGCCCAGGAGAACGAGCATTACGCTCATGCCACAACATATCGATATGAACTTCAGGCATTGCGAAGGGCAATTCTTTTGCCACTAGGTGATCCGTCATCCCGGTTGCTTCAATGAGATGACGAGGCAATACCATAATCAAATCAGAAGCAGCTACCACTTTACCTGCAGTGAAAAATTGATTGACCGTTAAAAGGATCCGACGTTGTCTACCCAAAGACAACAAAGCATCATCCACCAACCCGCGGGCCCGTCCTGAAAAACTCACCAACAAGTGGTTTGCATCGCAATACTTATCTACGGTTAAATCTTCTTTCGCCAACGAATGTTTTTTCCTCATTACGCAGACATATTGACCAGCATACAGTCGCTCATGTCGTATCGGTGTCTCGGTAGCTCCTTGCAGTTGAGCGACAACGCCTGGAAAAAAACCAACCGCCAGATCAATATCCCCGCGTAAGAGCTGTGGGCGCGGCTCGCGTGTTGTGAGTGGCACCATACGTATATCGATGCCCGGTGCTTCGTTTTCAATGAGCCTGACTAAAGGTGGCAACATCAACCCAGCTGTAGCATCGGCCATCGCCATTCGAAAAGTGGCGTGAGCCTTTGCCAGTTCAAAAGAGCGAGGCGCAACGGCTTCTTCTAAATCGGCTAGCGCTTGTCTGACTGCTGGCCATAATGATTCAGCGCGGGCGGTTGGTTTTACGCCGTGTGCAGTGCGAATCAGAAGTTCATCAGCCAGCGCGTCACGCAAACGTTTGACCGCATTGGATACTGCCGGCTGCGTCATGGCGAGTCGATTAGCAGCCCGAGTGAGATTTTGTTCGGTCATGACTGCGTCGAATACACGCAGCAAATTAAGGTCAAGGGTCAGGAAACTCATGGCAGAAAAGACACCAGTGGGTTAGAGGAAAACTTCACGGACAGCAAGTGAAGCGGTAAGTCCAAAACAGCATGATATATAAATTCAATATAAAAGGTATCTAAAAATAGAATTTTGAATATATCTCCCTAGAAACTATACTGCGCCGCAGCAAAAGAATCTATCAACTGGAGCCGTCATGTCAAATCATTATCTTGCTACCTCTGAAACAGCCAAGCCCCTCTCCTTGTCCCTACCGAATCGTTTTGCGGGCTTGTGGTCAGGTTTGTTTACGTTCAAGGGTAGCGGTACTAAATATAACGATGATTGCGTCAGCGCAGCATTGAGCCTTCAGCAGATGGCAAATGAAATGGATTCACTGCAGCCTAGTCTGGCCGCTGAACTACGCTCATTCGCAGCGCGTTCTTGATATAAGGATGTTAAGAAAGTTTCAAGGCCAGACGACGAGAGAAACGCTGGCCCACAAGTGCAACCCCAAGTCCGGCGACAGCAATTAAATGCTTGGTGCTGGTAAGCACTAGTAAAGCACCACCTAACGCAACACCAATCGACTGCCCAAGAAAAAAACAGGAGGCAAAAGCCGCAACAGCAGCTCCACGCCTTTCAGGCGCCATTTGCGTTGCGTTGATTTGTAGAGTGTTGTGCAACATATAAAAACCAAGGCCGAAACAAAGACAGGCAGGCAAGATAATCAGCCACAGCGGTGAATAAGCAAGCGCCAACAAAGCAAAACCCATCACCAAACCACCGTAACGCGTCAAGCCTATCTCGCGGAATTGACGAACCAGCACTCGGGACGCCAAGGCAAATATTAAACCCCCCAGTCCAAACAGCATGACCATAGCGCCCGACGATGCAAGCGAGAGCTTGTATACCGTGTGCAAATGTGCAGGCAGAAAAGCGAGCGCAACAAATACCAGAGCACCCTCAATAAATACGGTCAGTAACACCGTACGCGCCCACTGAATAGACAACACTGCACGAAATTCCGAAATCAGTCGAGATAAAGCATCTCCATCCGCTTTATGGAGTACACGTGCACTTTCAGGAAGTGATCGGTTCAAATGAATGAGATATAGGCCAATAACAAAAAACCAGAGAGCGATCAGAAAAAAGGGTGAACGCCAGTTCAGATAATCGGCGCACCAACCACCTACCAATACTCCGGTTGATAAACCCAAAATTTGTCCAACCAAAAACCGCGCCAACACGGACTGCCTGTCTTCATAAGGAACAACATCACCAATCCAGGCCATCGATAAAGGGATGACTGCAGCAGCAGTTGCGCCGGCTAAGCCACGAGCGATTAAGAGACTTGAGAAATCACGTATAAGTCCGCATAACAAGGCTGTCGCCGCGCAAGCAATGCAACCCCAAGCAATAACCAGATATTTCCCATAGCGGTCGCCCAAGGGGCCGAAAAATAATTGGGAAACACCATAAGCAAATCCAAAGACGGTAACCACCCAAGCGGCGATTCCCAAGGGTATTGAAAAATCTGATGCAAGTCGAACCAGCATAGGATCAGCCACACGCATTGACATGCCGCTGCCAAATGCAGCGGCTGAGAGCGCAATAATCGCCCGCCGCACAACAAAAGTATTCGATAGCCCCGATGACACTGAATTCATAAGCTGCTCTTTATAGGGACAAACGCGAAACAACCACGTGAAGCTGCTTAAACCAATACCTCTCTGTATCTCGATATTATTCAGTATGAAATGTGATCCTGAAAAGCCAGAGTTAGTCCACCGTTTTGCGAATGTTTTAGCGCTGTTTAATCAATGCTTACTTGAAGCCTGAAATTACTTTTAAATATTCGACACTCGCCGCTTACAGGATCGGTAAACGACAATGACCGAGCCAGCAATTGCAGAGGGGCAGAAAAATCATCCGGACCTGCTGGTAAGGCTTCTGGATAAAAACGATCGTTAAGGATCGGTATCCCAAGTGAATTCATATGAACGCGTAACTGATGCATTTTACCGGTGCGGGGATACAAACGATAAAGCGCCAGTGGACCACGTCGCTCAAGAACCTCAATTATCGTAAACGCATTTGCTTCAGATTCAATTTCACGCATACGAAAAAATTTATCATCACGAACAATGCAACTACTGATTTCTTGAGGAAACGACATTAATTCACTAAAGGGAGCGACAGCCTCGTAAATCTTGTTAACCTTTTGATGTCTGAATAGTGATTGCCAAAGACTGCGCGTAGAAGGGTCAACCGAAAACATCATCACCCCAGCGGTTTCCCGGTCGAGCCGGTGAATTGGCGTCAAGGTATCAATGCTTGTACTTCGCTTCAGACGAGCCAGAAGCGTCTCTCGTAAAAACCGTCCGCCAGGTGTCACAGCAACGAAATGCGGTTTATCAACCACCAATAACTGATCATTCAGAAACAGGATTTTTTCTTCAAAGGGTATGGGCGTTTCATCCCGACGTTGGCGGTAATAAAAAACACAGGCCCCGATACGGAAGGGGCTGTCCAGCGAGAGTGCTGCGCCTAAGTCATCCACCACTTCACCACGCGACATGCGTTCTGCCCAACTTTCGGCACCTACCATAGGAAAGCGGACGGCAAAATAGTCTCCTAGCGTTTTCCAAGGTCCGTGGGGAAGCCAGACCAGGCTGGGCGAAATACCGTCGCGAGTAGGAAGAAAAGGCGTGCGGGCCATAAATATTCGGCAAAAACAATCGCCAGCATAGTAACCCGTTGTCGCATCGGGCATTGGACTCTGTAGTGAGATCTGAGGACCTGCTAAGAGCGACAGAGATGCTAGAAGGAGGTTATTCTTCAGAACTCTTCACTAGAGCGAAATTTACCTCGTTACAAAAATGAATAGCCCCCACAAGACGCTACTTCCCCGATCAGAAACCATGCGCCGCATCCTCAGCATTAATACGGGCATCGTTCAACCGTTGTTTGTAAACACCGAAGCGAATACGCAGTCAGTCATGTCAGCAATCCGTAAAGCACCCTTGTCAGGGGCGGTCACGGTGAACCGGCTAGGCATTGCAGGAGATGAGCGCGCTGATATGAGCGTGCATGGGGGTTTGGACAAAGCGGTTTATTTATATCCGCATGAGCACTATGCGTTCTGGGTGGCCGCACGTGAGCGCGTACTACACCGCCAAGAAGAGTCGTTGTCTTTCGGCTTCATGGGCGAGAATCTGACGACGGAAGGTTTGCTCGAAACCGAGCTTTGGATTGGCGATAGCCTGGAAATAGGCGAGTTGCTGCTAGAAGTAACCGAGCCACGCGCACCCTGCTTTAAATTCGCGGCTCGTATGGGGTATCCCCAAGCCATCAAGCACATGCTGCAATCCGGTTTTACCGGTGTTTATCTGAAAGTAATAACGCCAGCCGAGATGGTTACTGGCCAAACTATTTGCATAAAGCCGGGCCCACGCGAAGTCAGCATTGCCGACATCAACCGTCAGCGCCTGAAGGGGCGTCAGCGGGACTTGTTCCCGTAATGCGCGCTGCCGGCGTAACGCGCGGCACACTGCTCCACAATCGTCCCCACCCCGGCGGCCAGGGCAGCGCCCGCCCGTTGTAAGGCGCAACATTGGCGCGCAGAGGTACAACCGGCAATTGTGCCGGCTGTGGACCAGTGCTCTGATCCCACCCCAATGAAAAAGTGTAATTCGGCAAGAGCGCATCGCAGACATCGGCGAACCATTGGGTATGGTCTTCGTCGCGGCCCAATGCCCGCGCCAGACCTTGCGGATCAAACTTCGCCAGCGCCGACAGAAGCTCATGCGTCGACGCGCCCGGTGAATCGCCCCAACCGAGCACCGGATTCAAGTTGTATTCGGCGCCAGACCCGTACCAGCCTTCACGCCAGCTGCGTTGAACCCAATGCCGAGGGCCCGTGAACAAATGCCAGCGCCAGTGCAGCCCGGAAGGTTTGGGCCAGCTGTACAAATACAGTCGCTGATAGCCAGCCTTGTGAAGCTCATGAATCATACTCATCAAGCGACCGTGCGGCATGCGATCAGGTGGTGCGTGACGAAAACGTATGGGTTCGCCATCGGCATGGTGCACCTGATCGCAGGAGAGATTCAAATCCAACGTTCGTCCTTCGCCTCCGAAACGCGCGGAGATCCAGCCGGTCATGAGATTGACCGAGGTGATCACACCATATCCGCGATAGCGGTGAAAAATAACGGTCCCAGGTGCAACAGGTTTCATCGTTCAACGCAACGAAAAGAATCGGAATATTTGCCAGTGTAGCGTTAAGCATGCTCTGTATGTAATCAGAATTTTTACCTCTTCAAGTCATAAACAAATCGGCATGTTCTTTCAAACTATCTCACTGAAGACAGCGGAGTTACGATAGAGACGTCCTGTGTATTGCCGACATGCGCCCAAAATTTTTGCAAGCGGCACATACAAAGAAACCAAGCAGGCGAATGCGATTATGACAATAAAACATTGGATTTCATGTTGATCGCCCCCTTACCATGCAAGTCCATCTTGTCTCGGATGGCGAGCAGTCAGGTCGTTCCTCGCCTTGGCTGTTCAGCACTTTTGGAGTGAGTACCCAATGGACTCACTCCTTTTTTTTGGACGAGAGTCCAGTCATGCAAAATTCGGACTTCGGGCTATCATCTGAAAGTTTTCTTCAGGATTAATAGTCATGAGTCTGCGCATTATTGCAACAGGCGGTACCTTCGATAAACATTACGACCCACTCTCGGGAAACCTGATTTTCCGGGAGAGCGTTTTGCCAGAAGCACTCGACCGTGCGCGATTGACTTTGCCAGTGAGCTTCGAGTCCTTGCTCGCATTGGATTCGCTAGACATGCAGGACAGCCATCGTCAGCAAATACGTGAGGCGTGCGAGCGCTCTGTCGAAGATCGCATCGTCATCGTCCATGGCACCGACACCATGCCCGAGACTGCACAAGTGCTGGGTCAGGCCGCCTTGAAAAAAACCATCGTTCTAACCGGTGCCATGGTGCCTTATCAAATCGCACGATCCGATGCTTTGTTTAATCTCGGCTTTGCGTGCGCTGCAGCCAATCTTGCTGCAGTAGGGGTTTACGTCGCCATGAATGGACTACTTTTTTCCTGGGACGATGTGATGAAAAATCGGGATGTCGGTGTGTTTCAGTCACTGCGCTGAAACAGCGTTTACGCCAACAGAGCAACTCCGGCATTGTCTCGGCGGTTAGCTTCTCCATTGATATCATGCATAATTTACGAAAATAAAAATTCCTTATCACGACATCCGGGACATCATGAATAGCAAACACTGGACGCTTGGCATCTTGCTGGTAAGTGCGATAGCGTCGGCTTGTGCAGGCACTACGGCCGCTTTTCCGCTTCAGCCATTGGCTAACAAACCTGGTCCGATCGCCGTCAAGGGACATCGTGGCAAGGTGTTTTATGTGCCATCGACACTTGCCACCATCAAGTGGGGCTATTTGTCGAACGCGGATGATGCACCGGTGCTCACGGTACCGTCAGGCGCTACCGTGATTTTCGACACCTTGTCGCACGAGGGATTGCTCGAAGATCAGGGGCGCAATCCCTTGCAGTATTTCGCATCGAAAGGCATACCAGCGAATCAGGTGTTGAAAGACGCGATTGCAATTACTCAATCCGATTTGCCGCATGACTTCGCCAAGGACGGACCGCACATCATTACCGGCCCTGTCGCGATCGATGGTGCGGAACCCGGCGATGTTTTAAAGGTCGACATCTTGTCGGTGGTACCGCGCGTGGCTTATGGCGTGATTTCCAATCGTCATGGCAAAGGCGCGCTACCCGGTGAATTTCCAGAAGGTCCCAAGCCTGAACCTGATGCGAATGCGCAGTCTCCGGAAAAATTTCATAACGTTTCCGTATTCACCCCGATACGGCGCAATCACCAAGGGAAATGGGAAGCGGTGATGACGAACCGTCAGGGGCAGACTATCGCGTTTCCAACCGCGCCTTTCATGGGAGTGATGGGGGTGGCGGCGGCAACGGATCAGCCGGTGCATTCCGTCCCACCAGGTGTCTTTGGCGGCAATATGGATGTCAAGGATCTGGGGGCAGGAACAACGATTTACTTTCCCGTTTTTGTGTCGGGCGCGAATTTCTATACCGGTGACCCGCACATGGTCCAAGCCAATGGCGAGGTGGCACTCACGGCGCTGGAGCATTCCATGCGCGCCACGTTTCGTTTCACCTTATTGAAAAAAGGTGATCGGCGCATTCCCGCCGCTGCCGGCACGTTGGAAAAGCCGGTAGGTGAAACGCCGCATTACTGGATTGTGATTGGATTGAATCCGGATCTCGATGACGCAATGAAAGATGCAGTCAGAGAAGCGATTCGCTTTTTATCAGAGGTCATGGGCATGGATCGTGCCGTCGCCTATGCCTATCTGTCAGCTGCGACCGATTTCAATGTCTCGCAGGTGGTCGATCGCACCAAGGGCATACATGCGCTGATACGTAAATCAGATTTCAAGCGAGTGAAGTCGTCGCTGAAGCCGTAAAAACATTCACAGTTTCTGCCGCTGATATCGATGTTTGGTAAATAAAAAAGGCGTGTCATGTGCTCGAACTACACTCCGCCCAAATCAGATGCAGTACGTCGGCACTTTGGTGTACAGAACGTTCCCGAAGACTACAAGGCAGAGACATATCCCGGCTATCTCGCGCCCATCGTGCGCATTGCCGATGATGGGTCGGGCGAGCTGGAATGCGTGAAAGCCTGCTTCGGCATGGTGCCGCATTGGGCGGAACTGACATTGGCCCGACATACCTACAACGCGCGCACCGAGACCGTGGCCAGCAAGCCCTCGTTTCGCCATGCTTTTGCCAAACGACAGTGGTGCATCATTCCTGTCGAATCATTTTTCGAGCCTAGCTATGAGACTGGTCGGGCGGTGCGATGGAAAATTGCACGCGATGATGGTGGATTGTTGGGCATCGCCGGTTTGTGGGAATGGCGACCAACGGGCGGACCGGATGATTTGCCGCTGCTGTCGTTTACGATGCTTACGATCAATGCCGATAATCATTCGCTGATGCAGCGCTTTCATCGACCCGAGGATGAAAAGCGCATGCCTGTGTTGCTGGATCAGCCGCAGTATGCCGCGTGGCTGCAATCTACGAAGGAACAGTTCCCCGATTTTTTGCGTCCCTATCCGGCACAGCACCTGATATCAGAGGCCGCGCCACGCGTGTCATCGCGCGCGCCGACACCCAGACTGAGATCTGTGCCGCAGCGCGCGCAATCGCCATCGCTCTGGGGGGACGATTAGGGCAGCCTACGAGTTCAGATTGCTTGTGACGATTTTCAAGCAGACGCTGAGTGGGTCAGCAGCGATTCACCAACAACTCAGCAACCTGAGTTATTCACACTGCCATCAGGCATGGTGGTATTGCAGACTTTGGCATCATCCAGCTTCACGCCCTCGAGATTGGCCCCTTTGAAGTTGGCCCCTTTGAGATTAGCCGAAGTAAAATTCGCGCCAGTCAGGTCAGCACCGCTAAGATCGGTATCGCGTAAAAACGCATTCTGAAATTTTGCGCCCATCAGCTTGGCTTCGGATAGATTGGTTTTTTTCAGATTTGCGCTTTCGAAGTTTGTCGACAGGGTGCGCTTTTCCATCGGGCGCTGCGACAAATCTGCTTTGGAGAGATTGGCCCCGGCCAGATTGGCATTCTGAAAATCGGCACCACGCAAATCCGCGCCGGACAAGCTGGCATCCGAGAGATCGCAGTATTTGCAGACATTAGTAGTGCGCAGGATTTCGAGCTTGGATGCATCGGCGGCGGTTACGGCGATCGCCGTTGTGCCTGTGATGATCGCTGCGGCGAGTTGTAATTTTAAGCGAGTAGAAAATTTCAATAACACGGCGAGACTCTCCATAGGTCCATACGAAGCCAGATGATACTTGAACTCGGGAAAGCCGGGAATCCGGCAGTCAACTACTTTCCTATGCAAAAACGGCTGAAAATCACGCCCAGCAAATCGTCCGAGGTGAAAGCCCCGGTGATGCTGTTTAAACGTTCCTGCGTCAGCCTCAGTTCTTCAGCGAATAAATCCAGCGCACTGTCGCGTTGCGCGGCAAGTTCGGCGGCTGCCTGTAAATGAGCCTGCGCTGCGCGTAAAGCAATTAGGTGGCGTTCACGCGCCAGATAGATTGATTCGCCAGTTTGCTGCCAACCCGCGATACGCAGCAATTCCTTGCGCAGCAAATCCATACCGGAGTGCTCTGCCGCCGACAGATAAATATGCGCACCATCGTCCAGGTGATCGATGCCAGGCTTGTGTCCGGAGAGATCGATCTTGTTCCAGATGCGAAGCAGCGGAATCTGATCAGGCAGTCGCGCGATGATTTCTTCATCGGCTCGTGTCGGGCCACGGCTGGCATCGAGGATATGCAAGATCACATCTGCTTGCTCAACGGCTGTCCATGTACGCGAGATACCGATGCGCTCGACTTCACCATCGGCATCGGCTTCATCGCGTATGCCGGCGGTATCGATGATATTGATCGGTATGCCTTCGACATGAATGGTTTCGGTGATTTTGTCGCGTGTCGTACCGGCGATGGGCGTGACGATCGCAACATCATTCCCAGCCAGTGCGTTAAGCAAGGAGCTCTTGCCGACATTCGGTTGGCCGGCGAGAACCACCTTGAGGCCATCGCGCAGCAAGGCACCTTGACCCGCTTGGCTTAGCACCGCATCCAGCGTCTCGCGCAAGCTTTGCAGCTGGCCGAGAGCGTCGGATTTTTCCAGAAATTCGATTTCTTCCTCGGGAAAATCCAGCGTTGCCTCCACCAGCATGCGCAAGCGAATTACTTGTTCGACTAATTGTTCAATCTGTTTTGAAAACGCCCCCGACAGTGATTGCGTGGCCAGCCGAGCAGCGGCTTCGGTCGAGGCATCGATCAGATCCGAAACCGCCTCTGCCTGAGCGAGATCGAGTTTGTCATTGAGAAAAGCGCGATACGTAAACTCACCCGGATTCGCCAGCCGAAGGCCAATCTCTTTGCCGGCTTCGAGACAGCGATTGAGCAGCATTTGCATTACAACAGGGCCGCCATGGCCCTGCAGTTCGAGCACCTCTTCGCCAGTGTAGGAGTGAGGCGCTTTGAAATAAATGGCCAATCCTCGATCAATCACGCTGCCATCGGCCTGAACAAACTCCAAATAGGTGGCCTGTCGCGGGCTGAGTTTATGTTTGCCATCAAGTTGGCAAACAGCATGCATAAGCCCGCCTAGATCTTTGCCTGAAATGCGCACCACCCCGATGCCACCTCGTCCGGGGGCGGTGGCAATGGCAGCGATGGGAGAATTGTCAGCGAGCATGAGGAAAGTGTATCCGGAATAAAAAAAGTCCGTGACCAACAGGTGACGGACTTTTTTGGATGAATAAAACGGTCAGCCTTTACCTTGCTCCGACTGACGGGTGATGACCCATTGCTGACCAATGGACAGTAGATTATTGACGACCCAGTACAGTACCAGACCAGCAGGGAAAAAGAAGAACATCACCGAGAAAGCGATCGGCATGATCATCATGACCTTGGCCTGAATTGGGTCAGGTGGTGTGGGGTTGAGCTTGGTTTGCACGAACATGGACGCTGCCATGACAACGGGCAGGATGTACCAGGGATCGGGCGCTGACAAATCTTGTATCCAGCCTAGCCAAGGAGCGTGACGCATTTCCACGCTGGCCAGCAGCACCCAGTACAGCGCGATGAATACCGGGATTTGTACAAGCACGGGCAAACAGCCGCCGAGCGGATTGATTTTCTCGGTCTTGTAGAGCTCCATCATCGCCGCATTCATTTTTTGCGGATCGCCTTTGTGGCGCTCGCGTATCGCGGTCATTTTCGGTGTGACCAACTTCATCTTCGCCATACTGCGATAGCTGGCCGCGGACAGCGGGAAGAATGCGAGTTTGATCAAAATAGTCAGCACGATGATGGTCCAGCCCCAGTTGCTGAGCACTTTCTGGATTTGTTCCATTAGCCAGAAAATAGGTTTGGCGATGATGGTAAGCCAGCCATAGTCTTTGACCAGATCAAAGTCGGTTGCGAACTGCTCAAGGGCTGCGGATTCCTGAGGGCCGGCAAACAGCTTGCCTGAAATCGACGCCGAAGCAGTGGGTGCAATGCTGCCCATGCTCATGATGGAACCGACTGCGTAGAGGTTATTGTCGATTTTCCGAGTAAACAATTCGTGTTGGCCTTTGGCCGTTGGCAGGAAAGCGGTAACGAAGTAGTGCTGGACCATCGCAATCCAGCCATCATTGGTGCGCACCGGTGCAGGGTTCTTGGCCTTTTCAATGTCTTCAAATGAGACTTTGCGGAATTTTTCGGCCTCGGTATAAATCGCAGGACCATTGAATGTACTGTAGAACGCCGAATCACCTTCAAGCTTGCTGCCATCGCGCACCAACTGTACATACACGGACGGGGAGATCGTTTCTGCAGTGGTGTTGAGCACACCATGGCTCAGATCAATCTGATACTGACCGCGCTTGAGCACATAAGTCTTCGTAAGCTTGACACCATTTTGTTCAGCATCGAGTACCAGTTCGATGGTGTCACCGTTTTCGAGAGTGCGAGCGCCCGGGCGAGCACTGTACATTGTGCGGTGGTTTGGAAAATCACCACCGATCAATCCGCTTTGAGCGATGTAGGTGCGTCCTGCGCCGGTTTCCATCAGCACCACATTTTTTTCTGGATTGGCAGCATCTTTGTGATTCAGCAGTTCAACTCGAGTGAGCTCGCCACCTGCTGTGTTGATTTCCACTTTAAGAAGGTCGGTGTTCAAGGTGATGCGCTCGCCCTGAGGGTTGGCTATTGCGCCGCCCGGTACTTGATTGCTGGTGGTCGCACTTGCGTTGGTGCTGGCAGATGCCTGCGGCACGGATTGCTCGCTGGTGGTGGCCGGTGATGTTGGTGCTGGCGTCGATGCGACTTTTTGCTCGGGCGCAAACATGGAAGGCCCGCCGTTGTAGACAGTCCAGTTCTCCCACAGCATCAGCAGCGAGAGTGAAAACACAACCAGCAGGACAGTACGTTTGATATCCATAGAAGCTTTGATGAAGATAATTCAGTGAGAGTGCGAAACCGGCGCATTGGCACCGCGGGTTTGTTTGGATGGAACGGGATCAAAGCCGCCAGCATGCCAAGGGTGACATTTGCACAGGCGCCGCCCGGCGAGCAGACTGCCGCGTGCGACACCATGCTCGACAATTGCCTCTTGCGCGTAATCGGAACAGCTGGGATAGAAGCGGCAATGCTGACCCAGAAAAGGACTGATGCAGAGCTTGTAGCCTCGCAGAAGCAGCAGCAGAAATTTCATGGGTGTCGTCGCAGGTGTTGATACTTCATCAGTTCAGCGAGTTCCGCAGCTAATAAGACTTTGCAGGCGCGCGATGACGCACTTTGATCGCGGCGTACGACCGGGGCATTCAGCCGAATAATGAAATCGCTGCTGGCCAATTCCGACTTCCGGAACATTTCGCGTGCGAGTCGCTTGATCATGTTGCGGGTAACGGCACGCGCCGCAAGGCGTTTGGCAACCACCACGCCCAACCGCGCATGTCCCGATTCGTTGGGGCGCGCATACAGCACGAAGTGGGCAGTTCGGAATACGGGTCTCAAACGAAAAACGGATGAAAACTCATCCGTTTTTACCATACGCCTGATCCTTGCGTAATCTTCCGGGCGATTGCCGGACACGCTATCAGAGCCGCGTGCGCAACCGACCTTAGACTGCCAGACGCTTGCGGCCTTTCGCACGGCGGGCATTCAGAATCGCGCGACCGCTACGGGTAGCCATGCGCGCGCGAAAACCATGAGTGCGCTTGCGGCGGACGACGGAAGGTTGGTAAGTACGTTTCATGTTGGGTCTCGCTCAATCAGCAAAAAATCGGTAGGAATCCGGAACTTGTCCGGCCAGTAAAGCCTTGCTACAGCGCCTGTTTCAACCGGAGTCGGCGCATGGCGCGCAGAACCCTGAATTAGACAGTATTTTCCGTATATTTGTCAATTACTTACAGGATAAAAGTCAGAGCAGGTCATGATCGGGTAAGTACAAAAAGGCGATTGTCGTTTCCGGCCCCAAAGCCTTAATTTATTGACAATCATCGCTAAAGATAATCCATCAACGATGTCCGGAAAATCGGAGGCAGCCTGTGGATAACTTTGCCCGCGGAGAGTAAAATAGGCGTCGCCATGGCAAACCTCGTGCTTGCCCATCAAACCAACAATGAACCCGAAGTGTGCCGCCACCCGCCGCTTCATACCAGACCAATCGCATGGAAGAATTTTGGCAGTCCTGTGCTACGCAGCTGCAGCAGGAACTGACGCCTCAGCAGTACAGCGCCTGGATAAAACCGCTCGCGCCCCTTGATTTCGAAGAGGGTCGCCTGAGGATAGCCGCGCCTAACCGTTTCAAGCTCGATTGGGTGAAAACCCAGTTTGCCGACCGCATCACCACCATCGCCGCAGAGTTTTGGCAGGGGCCGGTGGATGTGCAGTTCGTGCTGGATCCCCGCAACAACATCGTCAAAAAACCGGTGGCGCCGCCGCTCATATCCGCAGCGGCCGTTCAGTCCGAGGCGGCTGCTCTGCCTGCCGGGCATGGCAGCGAGGGCGGTGCTCGGCGGGACCAGAGCAAGATCAATTCGGCTCTGACCTTTGACAGTTTTGTGACGGGTAAAGCCAATCAGCTGGCTCGGGCGGCCGCGATTCAGGTCGCCAGCAATCCTGGCAGCTCATACAACCCCCTGTTCCTGTATGGCGGCGTTGGTCTAGGCAAGACCCATCTGATTCATGCAATTGGCAATCAAGTGTTGGCCGACAATCCCTCGGTCAAGATCCGCTATATCCACGCAGAGCAGTATGTGCGCGATGTCGTCACCGCCTATCAGCGCAAGGGGTTCGATGATTTCAAGCGCTATTACCATTCCCTCGATTTGCTGCTGATCGATGATATTCAATTCTTTGGCGGTAAAAGCCGGACACAGGAAGAGTTCTTTTATGCGTTCGAGGCGCTGATCGCCGCCAAAAAACAGATCATTATCACCAGCGACACCTATCCAAAAGAAATCAGCGGCATGGATGATCGCCTGATTTCGCGTTTTGATTCGGGCCTTACTGTCGCTGTCGAACCTCCCGAGCTGGAAATGCGGGTGGCGATTCTGCTGAAAAAAGCATCGCAGGAAGGCGGCGCTCTGTCGGATGATGTGGCTTTTTTCGTTGCCAAACATTTGCGCTCGAATGTGCGCGAGCTGGAAGGCGCCTTGCGCAAGATACTTGCGTATTCACGCTTTCATGGCAAGGAAATCACCATCGATGTGGTTAAGGATGCCCTGAAAGATTTGCTGTCGGTTCAGAACCGACAGATTTCGGTCGAAAATATTCAAAAGACCGTCGCCGACTTTTTCAACATCAAAGTCGCCGACATGTATTCAAAGAAGCGCCCGGCGAATATTGCGCGCCCGCGCCAGATTGCCATGTATCTCGCCAAAGAGCTGACGCAAAAAAGTTTGCCGGAGATCGGCGAGCTGTTTGGTGGCCGCGATCACACGACGGTCTTGCACGCGGTACGAAAGATCAGCGCTGATCGCAGCAAAAATCCGGAATGCAATCACGAGCTGCATGTACTTGAACAAACCCTGAAAGGTTAATCCAGCTGAAGGCATGACAAGCCGGTAGCTTCAGGCAGTGAATTTATAGATGAAAAAGTTTTGCGAAAGGACCACACCATGCAATTGGTAAAAACACACAGAGATGCGCTGCTGCGGCCGCTGCAGATCGTGAGTGGTATTGTCGAGCGTCGGCACACACTGCCGATTCTGGCCAATATCCTCATTCGCAAGGAAGGCGATGAACTTTCCCTGCTGTCCACCGACATTGAAGTCCAGATCAGCACGCATGCTGCGATTGGTTCGGGCAAAGAGTCTGCTGCCACGACGGTGGCAGCGCGCAAGTTGCTCGATATTTTGCGGGCGCTGCCGGATGCTGAAGTGACGCTGTCTTTAACGAATAAGCGCATGACAGTTCAGTGCGGCAAATCGCGGTTTGCGCTGCAAACTCTGGCGGCGGAAGAATTTCCCACCGTAGCCCAAGCCGAGCATTACGCCGCCGAGCTCAGTTTGCCGCAAAAGACGCTCAAGCATCTTTTCAACATGGTCCACTTCGCGATGGCGCAGCAGGATATTCGCTATTACCTCAATGGTCTGCTGCTGGTGGTCGATGGCAAGAATGTGATTGCGGTTGCCACTGACGGCCACCGTCTCGCTTTCAGCCAGATCACGACGGATCAGGAGTTTGCTCGCCAAGAAGTGATTATTCCTCGCAAGACCATTATGGAATTGCAGCGCCTGCTTGAAGAAAATGATGATCCGGTCAAGTTGCAAATAGCGACCAATCAGGTGAAGTTCAATTTTGGCGAGATCGAGCTCATTTCCAAGCTGGTCGAAGGCAAATTCCCGGATTACACACGCGTCATTCCGAAAGCTTATAAAAACAACTTTGCGATCAGCCGCGACTTGTTGTTGCGTGCGTTGCAGCGAACCGCGATCATGACCTCTGACAAATTCAAAGGCGTACGCTGTGTGATTGCGCCCGGCAGCCTGAAAATCAGTTCTACCAATGCCGATCAAGAAGAGGCGACCGAGGAGCTGGAAATCGACTACGGTGGAGACAGCGTCGATATAGGATTTAACGTCACCTACCTGCTCGACGTACTCAACAACCTCAAGTGCGATCAGATCAGCATATCGCTGGGCGATGCCAATTCGTCCGCTTTGATTACTTTGCCTGACGATGCAAGTTTCAAATATGTCGTCATGCCAATGAGAATTTAAAGAAAGTTCAGAGTGATATGAAGGGGCCGAGATGGCCCCTTTCTACCATTCTTGACCGACTGTTTTTTATAGTAATTGTTTTTTAAGGTAGCCATGTCAGCCATTCCGTCAGAAAACGCCAGCCAATCGAATCAGTACGGCGCGTCATCGATTCAGATTCTTGAAGGCTTGGAAGCTGTCCGCAAGCGTCCCGGCATGTATATTGGTGACACCTCCGATGGCACCGGCCTGCATCATCTGGTGTTTGAGGTGCTCGACAATTCCATTGATGAATCCTTGGCAGGTCACTGCACTGAAATTCACGTCACCATTCACTCCGATAATTCCATCTCCATTACAGACAATGGTCGCGGTATCCCTACCGGTATTAAATGGGATGACAAACATGAGCCCAAGCGTAGCGCGGCCGAGATCGTGATGACCGAGCTGCATGCCGGAGGTAAATTTGACCAGAATTCTTACAAAGTGTCTGGCGGTTTGCATGGCGTGGGCGTCTCGTGCGTGAATGCCTTGTCCAAGAAGCTCAAACTGACGGTACGACGCGATGGCAAGCAGCATTACATGGAGTTCGAGCGCGGTGTGCCTCAGCATCGTGAAATCGAAGTGCAAGATGGTGTCGAAATTTCACCGATTAAAGTGGTCGGCGATACTGACAAGCGCGGCACGGAAGTGCATTTTTGGGCTGATGAAGAAATTTTCAATCACATTGAATTTCACTACGATATTCTGGCCAAGCGTATTCGCGAGTTGTCATTCCTGAATAATGGCGTGCACATTCGTCTGACGGATCAGCGAACAGGCAAAGAAGAGAGCTTTGCTTTCGAAGGCGGTACGCGTGGTTTTGTTGAATACATCAACAAGAGCAAAAGCGTTCTTCATCCAAATATTTTCCAGGCAACCGGCGAGCGTATATCCGAACAAAATACGACGATCTCGGTGGATGTCTCAATGCAATGGAACGATGCTTTCAATGAGCAAGTCCTCTGCTTCACCAATAATATTCCGCAGCGTGATGGCGGCACACATCTGACGGGTCTGCGTGCTGCGATGACCCGCGTGATTAACAAATACATTGAGGAACACGATTTTGCCAAGAAGGCCAAGGTCGAAATCAGCGGTGATGACATGCGCGAAGGTCTGACCTGCGTGTTGTCGGTTAAAGTTCCCGAACCAAAATTCAGTTCGCAAACCAAGGACAAGCTGGTGTCTTCCGAGGTGCGCGGGCCTGTCGAAGAAGTCGTCGCCAAGACACTGACCGACTATCTGATGGAGCGGCCGAATGATGCGAAGATCATTTGCGGCAAAATTGTCGAAGCGGCGCGTGCTCGTGAGGCCGCGCGCAAGGCGCGCGAGCTGACTCGTCGCAAGGGCGTGATGGATGGTCTGGGCTTGTCTGCCAAGCTCGCAGATTGTCAGGAAAAAGATCCGGCCTTGTGCGAGTTGTACATCGTCGAGGGCGACTCTGCGGGGGGCTCGGCCAAGCAAGGGCGCGACCGTAAATTCCAGGCGATTCTTCCGTTGCGCGGCAAGGTGCTCAATGTCGAAAAAGCGCGCTTCGAAAAAATGCTGTCTTCAGAGCAGATCACGACGCTGATTGCAACACTCGGTACATCGATAGGTGCGGATGAATTTAATATCGACAAGCTGCGCTATCACCGCATCATCATCATGACGGATGCAGACGTTGATGGTGCACACATACGCACCTTGTTGCTCACGCTGCTGTATCGCCAGATGCCGCTGCTCGTTGAGCGCGGTCATGTATACATCGCACAGCCGCCACTCTACAAGGTTAAGCACGGCAAGGATGAGCGTTATTTAAAGGACGATCTGGAGGAAGCCGGCTACATGATGCAGATCGCGCTGAATGATGCAACACTGGTACCGACAGAAAACAGTACGCCGATTTCCGGCGATGCGCTCGCCGAGCTGGTACGCAAGTACAACACGGCCAATGCCATCATCAGGCGCCTCTCGCGTGCCATTGATGATGCGGCGCTGTCGGCCATCATGACGGGCGTGATCCTCAATCTCGATACGACAGAAGCCGCAGAACAATCAGCACAAGCGCTGAGTGATGAAATAAACGATCCCGCAGTGGAAGTCAGCGTCAGCTCGGATGCGCTGTCGGCACGTCACATGCTGCGTATTGCCCGTCGCCACCACGGCAACTTGAAATTGAGTGTGATCGATGCCGAATTCGTGCATGGCCCTGACTATAGCGTGCTGGCTGAAGCAGCTGCGACCTTCAAAGGCTTGATAGGTCCCGGTGCACTGGTGCGTCGCGGTAGTGGCGAGAAAATTCGCGAATCGGCAGTTATGGATTTTCATCAGGCGATGGCCTGGCTGCGCGACGAGGCAGAGCGTAACGTGTCCAAACAGCGCTACAAAGGTCTCGGCGAGATGAATCCGTCGCAGCTCTGGGAAACGACCATGGATCCGACAGTGCGACGTCTGCTGAAAGTGCAGATCGAGGATGCCATTGCCGCAGACCAGATTTTCACCACTCTCATGGGCGACGATGTCGAGCCACGTCGAGCCTTCATCGAATTGAATGCCCTCTCTGCGGGGAATATCGACGTTTAAGAAGCCGTCCAACGCCAGCCTGAGCCTCGGGTTTTCGGGCACTGGCTGGCGCCCCACCGCCCTTCGCTTGATAGTATTTGTGACTTAAAGACACAAGTGATGCAGCTTTTGTGGTGGTTTATTGCTTTTCCGATTGACTATACTTTGGGGTCATTCCTTCTGGGACTTCCCTCATGTCTGTTCAGGCCATCATTTTTGACGCATACGGGACACTTTTTGACGTGTACTCCATCGGCGCTCTCGCCGAGCGTCTTTTCCCCGGCAAAGGCGCTGCGGTTGCTGAACTGTGGCGCGACAGGCAGATCGAGTACACACGCCTTCGAACGCTCTCCAATACCTACAAGCCATTCTGGGAAGTGACTCAGGATGCGCTGGTGTTTACCTGCCGCAAGCTCGGCCTGGAACTAACACTCGACGCACAAACCCAGATCATGGGTCAGTACGCCAGGCTGGAAGCATTTCCCGAGAACCTCGCAGTACTGAAGTCGCTGAAGTCCAAGGGTCTCAAGCTCGCGATTCTCTCCAACGGCAATCCGGAAATGCTGGACGCCGCGGTGCAGGCGGCTGGCATGAGCGATTTATTCACGCAAGTGCTGTCAGTACATGCTGTCAAAAAATTCAAAACGGCACCAGAAGCTTATCAACTCGGTCCCGATACGCTGGGTGTGGCAGCAAAAGACACATTGTTCGTTTCCAGCAATTGCTGGGATGTTTGTGGAGCAGCCTGGTTTGGCTACCGGACTTTCTGGGTGAACCGTTCGAACGCACCGTTGGAAGAACTGGGTATCACACCGCATGCGCAGGGACGAACTTTGGACGATTTAGCTCAATTTGTTACGTAAGCGCGGCCGAGCGATGCAAAAGACAGCGCCAGTCCCATAGTGCGTTGCCCTTCTCGCAGATTTTAGAATTTATTAACCACTCAATTTTTTAACAGGTAAATCATCATGACAGCACGCACCGAATGCCACGGATTGCAAGTGGCAACCGTTCTGCATCAGTTCATCGAAAAAGAAGTCCTTCCCGGCACCGGTATTAATAGCGAGAGCTTCTGGAAAGGTTTTGCACAGATCGTCAACGATCTCGCGCCCAAAAATGCTGCCCTGCTGGCAGAGCGAGATCGTCTGCAAACTGAACTCGATCAGTGGCACCGTGCCCATCCGGGCCCGATCACCGATGTCGCCGCTTATCGCACATTTCTCGAATCGATCGGTTATTTGCTGCCGATACCGAAAGATGTGAAAGTCACTACGGAGAACGTCGATGCCGAGCTTGCGCTGACCGCGGGTCCGCAGCTGGTGGTGCCCATCCTGAATGCCCGATACGCACTCAATGCTGCCAACGCGCGCTGGGGTTCGCTCTATGATGCACTGTATGGTACCGATGCCATTGCTGAGACCGATGGTGCAAGCCGCGCGGGTTCCTACAATCCAGTGCGTGGCGCAAAAGTCGTAGCGTTTGCCCGAAATTTTCTTGATCAATCAACGCCATTGAACAAGGGCTCGCACACTGATGCCGTTTCTTATACGGTCAGCAGCGGAAAACTGAGCGTGACATTGAAAGACGGCAGCCAAAGTGAACTGAAAGACGCAACGCAGTTTGCCGGTTATCAGGGCCAAGCCTCGGCGCCTTCGTCGGTGCTACTAAAAAATAACGGCCTGCATATCGATATCCGTATCGATCGGTCCACTCCCATCGGCAAAGACGATGCGGCCGGCGTTGCCGATGTGGTGATCGAGTCTGCGCTGTCGACGATTCTGGATCTGGAAGATTCAGTCACCGTAGTTGATGGCGATGACAAGGTAGTTGCTTACGAAAATTGGTTAGGCATCTTGAAAGGCACGCTATCCGAAGCCGTTTCCAAGGGCGGTAAATTCTTCACGCGCACCCTCAATGCTGATCGTGAATACACGGACTCGAATGGTCAGCCATTCAAGTTGCACGGACGCTCGCTGCTCTTCCTGCGAAATGTGGGTCACCTCATGACCAACCCGGCGATTCTCACTGCCGATGATAAGGAAATCCCGGAAGGCATTCTCGATGCCGTCGTGACAGTGACGATTGCGCTGCATGATCTGAAGCGGCCTGCCAATCAGAGCGTGGGTAACACACGCACTGGTTCGGTGTACATTGTCAAACCCAAGATGCATGGACCGAAAGAGGTTGCATTTGCAGTGGAGTTGTTCGGTCGCGTTGAAGCTTTGCTGGGCCTGAAAGAAAACACCGTCAAGCTGGGCATCATGGATGAGGAGCGTCGCACATCAACCAATCTGAAAGCCTGTCTGCATGAAGCTGCTGCGCGTGTGGCCTTCATTAACACCGGTTTTCTTGATCGTACCGGCGATGAAATGCATTCGTCGATGACTGCTGGTCCGATGATGCGCAAGGGCGATATGAAATCGTCGACCTGGTTGTCCGCCTATGAGCGCAGCAATGTGCTCACGGGTTTGTCATGTGGCATGCGCGGTCGCGGTCAGATTGGCAAAGGCATGTGGGCAATGCCCGATCTGATGGCGGCAATGCTGGAGCAGAAGATCGCGCATCCCAAAGCCGGTGCCAATACAGCGTGGGTACCATCACCCACTGCGGCAACTTTGCACGCGCTACATTACCATCAGGTTGATGTGGCAGCGATTCAACAGCAGTTGGAAAAAAGCGATGCGGCAGGTGAAATTCAGCGCTTGCGTGATGAGCTGTTGATGATCCCCGTCGTTGCCCGTGCCAATTGGTCAGCGGAGGAAATCCAGCAGGAGTTGGATAACAATGCCCAAGGCATACTTGGCTACGTTGTGCGTTGGATCGAACAGGGTGTGGGTTGTTCCAAGGTGCCGGACATTCACAATGTCGGGCTGATGGAAGATCGTGCGACCTTGCGCATCTCAAGCCAGCACATCGCGAATTGGCTTTTACATGGTGTGGTCAGCGAAGCGCAGGTTCGCGAAACATTCAAGCGCATGGCAACCGTCGTTGATGCACAAAATGCCGACGACTCGTTTTACCGTCCTATGTCCATTGATTTCGAGCACTCCTATGCATTTCAGGCAGCCAGCGACTTGGTGTTCAAAGGCCTGGAACAACCTGCGGGTTATACAGAGCCACTGCTGCATGCCTGGCGTCTCAGGTTCAAGACCGAGGTTACGGCTGTTCCATCGTGAAGCACTGAAAAAAATGCCGACGCATGCGTCGGCATTTCTATCTCTGAAGACTTCCACTTTTTCGCATGTGGGGGTTTTTGCGTGTATCTGGTAGAGCTGTGGACGAAGAATCAGGCTGCTATCCTTTCGGTGTGGTCGGCCGGCACTGAGGTACGAATCAAGTGATCGAAGGCACCCAGCGCTGCCTTCGAGCCCTCACCCATTGCGATGATGATCTGCTTGTACGGCACTGTAGTGACATCACCTGCGGCAAAGACGCCCGGTACAGAGGTTTGTCCGCGGGCATCTACTTCAATTTCGCCGTGCTCTGAAAGAGCAACGGTTCCCTTGAGCCAGTCGGTATTTGGCAGCAAACCAATCTGGACGAAGATACCTTCCAACGCAATCAGATGTGAGGAACCGGTCCTGCGATCAGTGTAGCGTATACCATTAACCCGGCTATGATCGCCAAGCACTTCTGTCGTTTGCGCACTGGTGATAATGGTCACATTCGGCAGGCTGTGCAACTTGCGCTGTAAAACCGCGTCAGCGCGCAAAGCGGTGTCGAATTCAACTAGGGTCACATGATCGACAATACCGGCAAGATCAATCGCCGCTTCAACGCCAGAGTTACCACCGCCAACAACAGCAACGCGCTTGCCTTTAAACAGAGGGCCATCGCAGTGGGGGCAGTATGCGACTCCCTGATTGCGATATTTTTGTTCTCCGGGCACATTCAATTCACGCCAGCGCGCGCCAGTGGCAATGACGACTGATTTTGTTTTGAGGCTGGCGCCACTATCGAGTTTTATTTCAATTACCTCACCTGGTATCAGGGCTGCAGCACGTTGCAAGTTCATGATATCCACGTCGTAGGATTTCACGTGCTGCTCGAGTGCCGCGACCAGCTTCGGTCCTTCTGTTTCTTTGACAGAGATGAAGTTTTCAATGCCTAAGGTGTCCAGTACTTGACCACCAAAGCGTTCGGCCACCACACCGGTACGTATACCCTTGCGCGCTGAGTAGATAGCCGCAGACGCTCCGGCGGGACCGCCGCCGATGACCAGCATATCGAAAACTTCCTTTTGCGCGATTTTTTTCGCTTCGCGCTTCGCGATATTGGCATCAAGTTTCGCAAGAATTTCTTCAAGCGCCATCCGCCCCTGACCGAAATTCTGACCATTAAGGAACACGGTGGGTACGACCATGATTTGGCGCGCTTGGACCTCCTGCTGAAAGAGTGCACCATCAATCGTGGTGTGGCGAATTTTCGGATTGATGACGGACATCAGATTCAGTGCCTGCACAACATCTGGGCAATTTTGGCAAGATAGCGAGATGTAGGTTTCAAATTCATACTCACCTTCAAGCTGTCTGATTTGTTCGATGATCTCGATCGTTGTTTTTGATGGATGACCACCCACGTGCAGCAGCGCCAGCACCAATGATGTGAATTCGTGACCCATCGGCATACCTGCGAATCGTATGCCCGTGTTCTCCCCCTGACGATTTAGAGTAAAGGAGGGCTTGCGCTGACCATCATTGTTTTCAGTGTAGGTGATGCGTGTCGACAGGGAAGCAATTTCTTGCAGCATCTCGCGCATCTCTTGCGACTTCTCGTTGTCGTCAAGCGATGCAGTGATCTCAATAGTCTGCGTGATTTTGGCGAGATAGACTTCCAATTGACTTTTGATAGCTGTGTCTAGCATGATGACCTCGAATTCAGTAAGGGTTAATCGAGTGCCGCTTGAGCGGCACTCGTATTTCATCGCACAGTGGCTTCAGATTTTGCCCACCAGATCCAGTGAGGGGGCAAGCGTCTCTGCGCCGGGTGTCCACTTGGCTGGGCACACCTCACCCGGGTGTGCTGCGACATATTGCGCAGCCTGTACCTTGCGCAGCAGCTCTTTGGCATCACGACCGATACCGTCATCGTGAATCTCGCAGAGTTTGATCTGACCCTCAGGGTTAATGACGAAAGTACCGCGCAGGGCGAGACCCGTGCTTTCGGTCATCACACCAAAGCTGCGACTGATGGCACCCGTCGGGTCGCCGAGCATGGGGTAGCGAATCTTGCTGATGGTGTCAGATGCGTCATGCCAGGCTTTGTGCGCGAAATGAGTGTCGGTCGAGACAGCATAGATTTCCACACCCAGTGCCTTGAACGTGTCATAGTGATCGGCCAAGTCGCCTAGTTCCGTTGGGCAAACGAAGGTGAAATCCGCTGGGTAGAAAAAAATGACCGACCATTGTCCCTGCAGGTTGGCATCGTTGACCGGGACAAATTTACCATCGTGATAAGCCATGGTATTGAATGGCTGAATACGGGTGTTAATGAGTGACATATTGTTTCTCCTTGGGTTGTTAAACGGCACGGAAAGAATAATAGCCCCCAACTATTGATTTTAAAATTTAATAGTTTTTATTGATTTAATAGGTTGCTGCTATTAATTTATAAAAATCGATAGAAATGTTTGGTATAAGCGGGTCTGGTTGCGGATAAAAAGAGTCGAATGACAAGAATTGGTTCGATTTATTAGCGCGGAATAGATTTCTTAACTTCGGTTTTCCCGAAGTTTCTCTTCTCCGTACAGGGGTTTGATGCGTCTAGATCATTGCTTACAATGCGGGCTGCAATAACGTTTGGAGCAGACGCTTTCTGCTCGTGAAGCTTTCAGGAGGACACATGAAAAAGTTTTGGATGGCGCTGATGGTGGCGATCATGGGGGTCGCAGTGGTTGTCTCCAGCGCCGAAGCGAAACGGCTCGGCGGTGGTGGTTCGTTTGGCAAGTCTTCACCGAGTTACAGCCGTCAGGCGCCAGCGCAAGGTTCGGGTCAGTCGGCTGCTGCGCCGCGCCCGACAGCACCAGCTGCCGCACCTGCCAGCCCTTGGCGCGGAATTCTTGG
>JACCDK010048246.1_pt1 | contig 36274 bp, 28 predicted proteins | sample 7445871 | NCBI WGS metagenome assembly JACCDK01 (sample SAMN15323436, study PRJNA562643) | freshwater metagenome | isolation source: river surface water | place: USA:Blue River Watershed | collected 2017-08-15 | reverse complement strand
TACTTGTTATTGCCTATGTATTCAAACGCGGTATTGAAATACAAAATGAAAATGAATTAACCGTATAAATTATGGCCATAGTAGTTAACCTAGATGTCGTAATGGCAAAACGAAAGATGTCACTCAACGAACTTTCGGAAAAAGTAGACATTACTTTAGCCAATTTATCCATTCTGAAAACCGGAAAAGCAAAAGCCATCCGCTTTAGTACGCTGGAAGCCATTTGTAAAGTATTGGATTGTCAGCCGGGAGATCTGTTGGAATTTGTGGAGGAATAACACCCAACAAAGGGATAACATAAATTATTACTTAAGTTATAAAAGTTTGATTTTAAAATTATTCGCTAATTTCAAGTTTATAGCCTTTACTGCGAATCACTGCAATGTTTATGTTGGCATCAAGTTCTAGTTTTTTTCGAAGTTTTGAAATAAACATGTCCAAACTTCGACCCACTATGACTCCCTCATCTTCCCAAATCTCTTTTTGCAACCTACTTCTTTCAATAATCTGATTGGGAGATTGAGCAAAAATCTGCATCAAACGGGTTTCTGTATCCGTCAAATCAACACATACTTCATTCTGAAATAATTGCCGCTTTTGTACATCAAACAAAATCGAACCAAGGATAAACCGCTTGTCATGCAAAACTTTAGAGGATGCTTTTTTATTTGGTTTTACTACTTTACTATACGCAAAAACCAACAACACCATAAAGGCTAAACTTCCAAAAAAATAAGCATAACGTAATCCCTTACTATTCTTTTCTTTAAATTGGATGGAAATGATATAACAGGCTTTAGGCTGCCTTCTTCCAATACAAGATACAATATCATCTTTTTGATTTTTTGAAATGGCAAAGGCATACACTACAGTTGAATTAGCACAGTTAAGCACCTTAACAATATAATCTTGGGCATCGGGATCTTTTTGTAATATTCTTTTTGTAATACTTACGAGAGCTGCTGTTTGAAACGTAAGTTCGTTTTCAAACTTTATTTGGTATTCATTTTCGTTTATTTTCGTTACCGGAAGCACTCGTAATAATGTATCGCCGGATTGTAAAAGCAATTCATGTCCAATTTTGCGCAGTAAAACGTCTCTTTTTGAACGCTCAAAACCACTAGTAGCCTTCGTTTCAATAGCCACAAAACTAACGGCAAGAATGAAAAGTGGCAGCACTAGAAATAGGGCTTTTCGGTTTATTGAGCGTATAATTTGACTATATTGCATCGTGTAAATTAAATATTTACAAAGTTTACATTTTTATTTACAATACCAAATCTTACATCTGAAAAATATAACTGTAAATTCGTATCCTAATTTAATCCCGCTATGAAAACTATGAAAAAAATCGTATCAGCGCTTACAATTAGCTTGCTTGTCATTAGCAGCCAATTGTTCATCAATTGTGAAGAAAAAAAGGAAACAGTCATCGCATCAAAACCGGTACAAAAACCGTTGACCGAAGCACAGAAAAAAGCCAATCGGGAAGCTAGAGCAAAATGGGAAGCTTCACCCGATGGCATTCAATACAAAAAATGGCAAAACTCGCCTGAAGGAAAAAAGGTACAAGCCAGTCATGACAAAATAAGAAAACAACTTCAAGAATTCACTGCTATGGAGGCTGTAGTGACTTCGGTTACGTTTGAACGTGAAGGATCAAATGGCAAAGGCCCAAAATGGCTATTGGTTGAAATTGAAGGCGAAACCTATATGATGCAATTTGTTTCTAAAGAGTTTGAACAATTAAAAAGCTTGCAAGTCAACGATAAAATTAGTCTCAAAAGTCGCAGTGCTGGGTATTCAAACAATCATCCGTATTTGATTATTAGGGGCGATTATATTGCAAAAGAAGGTAAAGTGCTGTTCAAACGCGATTTGAGTAAAAACAATAAGTGTTAAAATGTTCAACGTTTAAGAAAAAAATCCCGAGCAAAACTCGGGATTTTTTTTATATAGAATACCAAAACCAATTACTCGATAGCGCGGATTTGTAATCCGTGCCCACAATAAACATAAAAAATCCCGAGCGCAAACTCGGGATTCATTTTTTATACTAAAATAATTATTTCAATCCGGCCAAACTTTGCTCAATCATCGCAATTTTTGCCAAAGCATCGGCTTCTTTTTTGCGTTCGTTGGCAATAACTTGTTCGGGAGCACCTGCAACAAATTTTTCATTAGACAATTTGCCTTGCACCGAACGTAAGAATCCTTTGATGTAGTTTAACTCTTCGGTTAATTTTGCAATTTCTGCTTCCACATCAATAGCACCCGTAATCGGAATAAAATACTCGTTCGATTTCACACGATACGATAAGGCACCCTCTACTTTATCTGAAACATAGTCCAAGGTACTTACGTTTCCTAACTTTTGTACCACTGCATCAAAATACGTTGCTGCTTTTTCATTATTCATCACGCGCAATTCAATACCATCTCTAAACGGAATGTTTTTGTCTTTACGAATGGTTCGAATACCTGAAATGACTTCGGTTGCAAAATCAAAATCGGCGATTAATTGTGCATTAAAAGGTTTGGCTGTTGGCCACTCCCCTACAATTAACGCTTGATCTGGTGTTCTTTCGGCAATTTGATGCCATAATTCTTCCGTTAAAAACGGCATAAACGGATGCAACAACTTCAAATTGCTTTCCAACATTTCAATGGCTTTGTCAAACGTAGCGCGGTCAATTGGTTGTTGGTATCCTGGTTTAATCATTTCTAAGAACCACGAACAAAAATCGTCCCATACCAATTTATAAATACCCATTAAGGCATCCGACAAACGGTATTTGTCAAAATTATCTTCTATTTCGACTAAGGTTTGTTGCAATTTCGCCTCGTACCATTCGATAGCTACTTTAGACGATTCGGGTTGCGCAATATCGGCTACTTCCCATCCTTTGATCAATTTGAAGGCATTCCAGATTTTATTAGCAAACCCTTTTCCTTGGTTACACAATTCCTCATCGAATAAGATGTCGTTTCCGGCCGAAGCACTCAACAACAAGCCCACACGAACACCATCGGCACCAAATTTTTCAATTAATCCTAGTGGTTCAGGCGAATTACCTAGCGATTTTGACATTTTACGACCTTGCTTATCACGAACCAATCCGGTTAAATACACGTTTGAAAATGGCTTTTCGCCGGCATATTCGTAACCTGCAATAATCATTCGGGCAACCCAGAAAAACAAAATATCGGGACCCGTTACTAAATCATTGGTAGGATAATAGTATTTAAAATCTGCATTTTCTGGATCTAAAACCCCTCCAAAAACAGCCATAGGCCACAACCAAGAGGAGAACCACGTGTCTAAGGCATCGGCGTCCTGCTTCAAGTCGGCAGTGGTCAGTGCTGAGTTGGCAGTTTTGGCTTGCGCCAATTTCAAAGCTTCTTCAATGGTTTCAGCTACAACAAAATCTTCTTTTCCGTCACCAAAATAATAGGCCGGAATTTGTTGGCCCCACCACAATTGGCGCGAAATATTCCAATCGCGAATGTTGTTCAACCAATGCGCGTAGGTATTGTTGAATCTGCTTGGGTATAATTTAACATCATCTGATTCTAAAACTGCTTTGATAGCTGGTTTTACCAAATCTTCCATTTTTAAGAACCATTGATCCGATAATCTCGGTTCGATTACCGCTTTGGTTCGTTCAGAAGTCCCAACTTTGTTCAAATGGATTTCTGTTTTCGCTAAGGCGCCAATCGTTTCTAATTCTTTTGCAATTTCTTCTCGAACCACAAAACGATCTTTCCCTTGATAGTGCAACCCAAAAGAATTCAAAGTAGCATCTTCGTTGAAAATATCGATGATTTCTAAATTGTGATTATCGCCTAGGGTTTTATCATTGGTATCGTGAGCAGGAGTCACTTTTAAGCACCCCGTTCCAAATTCCACATCCACATACTCGTCTTCGATAATGGGCACCACTCTTCCGCAAATAGGTACTATGGCTTTTTTTCCTTTCAAATGCGAAAAACGCTCGTCATTCGGATTGATACAAATAGCTGTATCTCCAAAAATGGTTTCGGGACGGGTGGTTGCTACTACTAGGTGATGGGTTATCGGTGATGGGTTATCGGTGTCATCTACCACTTCATATTTAATGAAATATAATTTTCCTTGGCGTTCTTCAAAAATCACTTCTTCATCCGACAAGGTAGTTTTGGCTTCTGGATCCCAGTTTACCATACGGTAACCGCGATAAATAAGACCTTTATTATATAAATCAACAAACGAGTGAATAACAGACGCTGACATATCGTCATCCATCGTAAACTTCGTACGATTCCAATCGCAAGAACAGCCCAACTGTTTCAATTGTTCAAGGATGGTTCCTCCATATTTATCGGTCCACTCCCACGCATGTTTTAAAAATTCTTCACGCGTTAAATCGTTTTTATGGATGCCCTCTTCTTTGAGTTTGGCCACCACTTTTGCTTCGGTTGCAATTGACGCATGATCGGTTCCGGGTACCCAGCATGCATTGAATCCTTTCAAACGCGCCCGACGAATCAATACGTCTTGAATGGTATTATTCAACATGTGCCCCATGTGCAATACACCGGTTACATTGGGGGGCGGAATAACAATCGTATAAGGCGTTCTATGGTCGGGTTTAGAAGAAAAATAATCATTTTTCATCCAATACGCATACCATTTTTGTTCTACTTCTTTAGCGTTGAATTGTGCGGGAATCATTATACTTATTCGTTTAGTTGTTGAACCGTTTCAAAGTTCATTAGTACTCACCAAAAATTAAATTTGGTATGTTTATTGTATTCATTTAGCCGCAAAAGTAACGATAACACGAAAATAAAAAAAATGTTAGCAGCAGTTTGTTAGTTACTGATAATTAATTATTTTTACATAAACCTTTTAATGCCTAAAATGATGAAAAAATTACTTGTTTTTTTAACCGTATGCCTGGGGCTATTTTCCTTTGCACAAACGGGTCCTAAAATTGAATTCAAAGAAGAAACGATCAATTATGGTGAAGTAGAAAAAGGAAAAGACGACGGCATCCGCATATTTGAATTTACCAACACCGGTGATGCGCCCTTACTGATTAAAAATGCCAAATCGAGTTGTGGTTGTACGGTTCCCGAATGGTCAAAAGACCCTATTGCTCCTGGAGGAAAAGGTCAAATAAAAGTGCAATACAATATGAATCCGGGGCCGATTAGCAAAACCATTACCATTGAAAGTAATGCGGTTAACAAACCGAGTGGCATGATTCCTTTGCGAATCAAAGGAACCGTGATTGTAAAAGAAGAAGTAAGTCCTTTGGTCAAGAAAAAAACATTTCCAAATTCTTAAAAAGCAAGTCTCAAGCAATTGAGGCTTTTTTTTTAAACTCAAATTTGGTTTTTTCCCAAAAAAAAATCGCAATTTTGCGAAACTAAAAAATTAGACTAGCCATGCCAAAAGTTTCGATTAAAGGGCAACACATGCCTGAATCTCCTATTAGAAAATTGGTTCCCTATGCAGAAATTGCTAAGAAAAAAGGGCACAAAGTATACCATTTAAATATTGGTCAACCCGATATCAAAACCCCTGATGTTGCATTACAGGCGGTAAAAAATGCCGACATTAGTGTCTTAGAATATAGCCACTCTGCTGGTTTTGAAAGCTATAGAACCAAACTTTCAGCCTATTACAAAAACCACGGATTACCTATTGAAACGCAGGATATCATTATAACAACGGGTGGTTCTGAGGCCTTGCTTTTTGCCATGGGAAGTACAATGGATAGTGGCGATGAAATCATTATCCCGGAGCCTTTTTATGCCAATTATAATGGATTCTCAACAGCCTCTGGTGTGAAAGTAGTACCCGTAATTTCAGGGATTGAAACCGGTTTTGCGCTTCCTCCAATTGAAGCCTTTGAAAAATTAATTACGCCAAAAACAAAAGCCATCTTAATTTGTAATCCAGGCAACCCAACAGGTTATTTATATTCGCAAGAAGAAATTTTAAAATTAGCTGAAATTGTTAAAAAACACGATTTGTTTTTAATTGCCGACGAAGTATACCGCGAATTTATTTACGATGGCGAAAAACATTTTTCGGTTATGAATGTTCCCGGTTTGGAAGAACATGCGATTATGATTGATTCGGTGTCCAAAAGATACAGTATGTGTGGTGCTCGAATCGGTTGTATTGTATCAAAAAACAAAGAAGTTATGGCCACGGCTATGAAATTTGCACAAGCACGCTTGAGTCCGCCAACCTATGCACAAATTGCCAGTGAAGCGGCTTTAGATACGCCTCAAAGTTATTTTGATGCCGTAATTACAGAATATAAAGAACGTAGAGATGTATTGGTTGCAGCCCTTCAAGAAATAGAGGGTGTAACGGTAGCCACTCCAAAAGGTGCCTTTTACTGCATCGCCAAACTACCGGTCGACAATGCCGATACATTTGCACAATGGCTCTTGGAATCCTATGACTTTAAAGGTGAAACCGTAATGGTAGCTCCAGCCGCAGGCTTCTATTCTACCCCAAATGTGGGACTAGACGAAGTACGCATCGCTTATGTATTGAAAAAAGAAGATTTGATCCAAGCAGTTGCTATTCTGAAAGAAGCACTTGCGGTTTACAATTCATAATTCCTCAGTTATAGAAGTAAAGGAAGTCTAAAAAAGACTTCCTTTTTTTTATTCAATGTTAGTTTATTATTTATCTTTGCCCTATTGTAAAAAAACAGCAAGAAACGCAGCACACCTATGAAACAAAACGAGGATTTTCAAGAAGAAATTGGCAATGATCACATAGCAACTAGTGCTACTACACCTTTACGTGCTGATGCATTTGCTATTTCCGATGAGGATAAAATTGAATCGATAAAAAAAGATGTGGAAAACATTTTATTGACACTTGGATTGGACCTTACAGACGATAGTTTAAAAGGGACACCCAATCGCGTAGCAAAAATGTTTGTGAAAGAGATTTTTGGCGGTCTAAATCCAGCCAAAAAACCAAGCTCCTCTACCTTTGAAAACAACTATAAATATGGCGAAATGCTCGTAGAAAAAAACATCGTGGTGTATTCTACGTGTGAGCATCATTTACTTCCAATTGTAGGGCGTGCGCATGTAGCCTATATCTCTAATGGTATGGTAGTGGGGTTGTCAAAAATAAATCGTGTGGTGGATTTTTATGCCAAAAGACCACAAGTACAAGAACGATTGACCATGCAAATTGTACAAGAATTACAAAATGTATTGGGAACGGCTGATGTAGCTTGTGTTATTGATGCCAAACATTTGTGCGTAAATTCTAGAGGTATTAAAGACATTGAAAGCAGCACAGTAACTGCTGAATTTGGAGGTAAATTCAAAGAAGAAAAAGTCAAAAGAGAATTTTTAGATTATATTAAGTTAGATACCCAGTTTTAAACTGAAAATCATGGAATTATATAAAAACCAAGCCTTAAAAATATACAACACCCTCACCGGTGAGAAAGATACTTTTACTCCTATTCATTCAGGAAATATTGGTATGTATGTATGTGGGCCAACGGTTTACAGTAATGTACATTTGGGAAATATCAGAACTTTCATGAGTTTTGATGTGATCTATCGGTACCTATTACATCTTGATTATAAAGTGCGCTATGTGCGAAACATCACCGACGCTGGACATTTAACCGATGATGGCGATGTAGCCAATGACCGCTTTGTAAAGCAATCTCGCCTAGAAAAACTAGAACCTATGGAGATTGTCCAAAAATATACCGTAGATTTTCACAAAGTACTGGATACCTTTAATTTTCTACCACCCACTATTGAGCCTACGGCAACAGGACATATTTTAGAACAAATTGAATTGACACAAAAGTTAATTGATTTGGGATTTGCCTATGAAAGTAAGGGTTCGGTCTATTTTGATGTTTTTGCTTACAATGCCAAAGGATTAAATTATGGTGCATTAAGCAACCGAAACATCGACGAATTATTTGCCAATACCCGCGATTTAGACGGACAAAGCGAAAAGAAAAACCCACAAGATTTTGCCTTGTGGAAAAATGCTTCTCCAGCCCACATTATGCGATGGAATTCGCCTTGGGGTGAGGGATTTCCAGGCTGGCATCTAGAATGTACAGCCATGAGTACCAAATATTTAGGTGAAACCTTTGATATCCATGGTGGCGGAATGGATTTAAAATTTCCGCACCACGAATGTGAAGTAGCCCAAGGAACAGCTTGCAACGGTCACTCCCCCGTTAATTTTTGGATGCACACCAATATGCTCACCATGAACGGTTTGCGCATGAGCAAGTCTACAGGAAATTATATCTTACCTATGGAGCTCCTTTCAGGAGAAAATAGTTTTTTTGAAAAAGCGTTCGAACCAAATATCGTTCGATTTTGTTTTTTACAAGCCCATTACCGAAGTGTATTAGATATTTCTAATGATGCCATGGTTGCTAGCGAAAAAGGATACAATCGATTGATGGAAGCCTATAAACTTTTAGGAACTCTAAAAACAAGTACTACATCAACAATAGCCGTTGCTTCATGGAAGCAAAGCTGTTATGATGCCATGAACGACGATTTTAATACGCCCATATTAATTGCCCAATTATTTGAGGGTGCCCGTTTTATAAATACTATTAATGATGGTAGTGCTTCGATAACAGCAGAAGACCTACAAGACTTATCAATGACCCTTTCACATTTTATTTTTGATGTATTAGGAATGTCTAACCCCGATGCAAGTGGTACTTCAAACAGTACCGAAAAACTTAAAGGGGTAGTAGAAATGCTTATCGAAATGCGCAATCAGGCTAGAGCCAACAAAAATTTTGCCTTATCAGACGAAATTAGAGATAAATTACTAGCTCTTGGTATTCAATTAAAAGACGGTAAAGAAGGTACTACTTTTACAGCTTAACATAATAGCAAAAAAAAAGAGCTGTCAATGACAGCTCTTAAAACTATTTAAACTAACCAATACTCTAATCTTCATTAGAATATTTATTTAAATCTAAATGATAATGGAGTAGTTAATCGCAAAGTATATCAACATAGATTCATCACAAACTTACTGGCATTTATGGAAATAAAAACTGATAAAAATCATGTTTCTTATTTTTTTAATTAAAACTATAAAACGTACTATTAAAACATTATTTTTGTTTTATAATAAACACCGGCATGTGCAGCAATCACAACTCTTCAAATAGAAAAGGTTTTATTTTTCCATTGGTAGCTCTCGTTCGGTTTTACCAAGTGGCTATTTCTCCATTAACACCGGCTGCTTGCCGCTTTGAACCCAGTTGTTCCAACTATACATTACAAGCACTAGAAAAACATGGCGTATTCAAAGGAAGTTGGCTCGCTTTCAAACGAATTGTTAGCTGTAATCCGTGGGGAAAAAGTGGTTATGATCCGGTGCCTTAAGGTTAGGAATTAGAACTTGAAATTGATTTTTGACTTGAAAAAATTTCTTAGTAGAATTTTAACACGTTTCCCAATAATAATATTTATTTTTACGCTTTAATCAGAAACAAAAATTATGATACAGGCACTACATATCCTTTGGAATCCTTCAGAAGGAATTGATTTAGGTTTTTTTATGCTCCGTTTTTACAGCCTTTCATGGGTTTTGGCCTTTGGATTGGGTTGGTACATCATGAAACCTATTTTCAATAGAGAAAAATTACCGTTAGAAAAGCTTGACAATGTATTTGTGTACACCATTATTGCAACAATGTTAGGAGCACGACTTGGTCATGTCATATTTTACGAACCTGAACTATTCAATAAAGACCCATGGAGTATTTTATTGCCAATAAAAACTATTCCTTCATTACATTTTACAGGATTTTCAGGATTAGCCAGTCATGGTGCGGCAATTGTAATTATCATAGCCATGTTTATTATTACAAAGAAAAAAATAATTGACAAACCATTGCTTTGGATTTTAGATCGAATTGTAATACCGGTTTCATTAGGTGCTATATTTATACGCTTGGGTAATTTTTTCAATTCTGAAATTGTAGGTATCAAAACAGATAGTGCTATGGGTATTCGATTCTTACGCGATGAATATGGAGCAAGAGAAGCGATGCAACTCACCCAAACCACTTCTGCGCAGGAAGCTTATCAAGCCATTGCTACCCAACCCCAATTTGCTTCTTTATTAGCTAATGTAATACCTAAACATCCGGCGCAATTGTATGAAGCTGTTTGTTATGTTTTTGTATTTTTTATTTTGATGTTCTTATATTGGAAAACCAATGCAAGAAACAAAGCGGGATATTTATTTGGACTGTTTTTAATCTTACTTTGGTCGATTCGATTTGTCGTTGAATTTGTAAAAGAGAGTCAGGGTGGTTTTGAAGAATATCCTATATTTAATGCCCTTTCTACCGGACAATGGCTGAGTATTCCCTTCATAATAATAGGTATTTTCTTTGTTGTAAAAGCTAAAGAAAGTAAGGCGTAAAAAAAAGCGGTTAGCAATGCTAACCGCTTTTTTTTTGTAGCTATTGTTGAATTTTTTCGACGATCACTCCTACCCCTAAAATATTTGGCAAATAGGGGCCTTCAAAAGCACTCTTCACTTCTATAGTATATGTTCCTTTTTGGAGTTTTATATTGGTCTGTATTGGAGCATACACATCACAAATGTCGCCTGTACAATCGCCAATATCTTTCCCAGTGGCGTCTTTAACCACCAAATCCATTGAAAGTATTTCATTTGTTCCGCTTGGTGATATGATCGTTATTTCTAACGGTATCTTCGAAAATTCAAAATCATAAATGTGTGCCAATTGGATTTTAATCGTATATAAACCCGCTAAATCATCATTTGCAAACTCAAATACTCTACTGTCATTTGAAGACCAGCGATTGTCTTTAAAATCATTTTGGAAGTCATGATATACTTCATTCGTAGTACAGGATTGCAATTCCAGAACTATAAACAAAAACAAGAATTTCGATTTCATAAGCAATTACTTTAACACTATTACCATAAACGTGAATCTAAAACTTATCGTATAAAAAAAAGCTGCTTTCGTCGAAAGCAGCTTTTCTAAATTATATGGTATACAAATTACGCGTGTCTTTTTTCGATTTCATCGATGTCACTTTTCTTCATCGAATCTACCAATACTGGAGTTGCAATGAACAATGAAGAATAGGTTCCGATAATGATACCAATTAACATCGCAAAGATAAATCCTCTGATTGATTCTCCACCAAAAATAAACATGATTAATAATACCATGATCATTGTTAATGACGTATTCAAAGTTCTAGAAAGTGTAGTATTAATAGAAGCATTTACTACTTCTTTGAATGTACCTTTTCGTTTTCCGTCAATAAACTCTCTAATTCTATCAAATACAATTACGGTATCATTCATAGAATATCCAATAACCGTTAAGATTGCTGCGATAAAGTGTTGGTCCATTTCCATGTGGAACGGCATAAATTTGTAGCAAAGTGAATACACTCCCAATACAAAAATTACGTCATGCGCTACTGCAGCAACTGCACCAATAGAATATCCATATTTTCTAAAAGAAATTACCAAGTATAAAGCAACCACTAACATGGCACCGATAACTGCCCAAAATGAATTGGTTTTGATATCTGCAGAAATGGTTGGACTTACTTTAGAACCATACAATACTCCGAATTTTTTACCTTCATACAAGTTGATGAATTTTTCGTAAGTAAGATCTTCATTGAAGTATTTTTTAAGTCCGTTATATAATTTTTCATTTACTTCTTTATCGATCGCAATTCCTTCTTCTTTGATCTTATATTTTGTAGTGATTTTCAACTGATCAGCATCACCAAAAACTTTGGCTTCAACTGGTAATCCAAATTCTTTTGAAAGCTCTTCAGAAACTACATTAGATTCCACTGGTTTTTCAAATTTAACTTGGTAAGTTCTACCTCCAACAAAATCAACACCTTCGTCCAATCCATTTACAAAGAACGATACGCAACTCACAATTACAACAATTGAAGAGAATAAATACGTCCATTTTTTCACTTTGATAAAATCAAAATGGAAACCGGTAAACCAGTTTTTAGTAATTGCTGTTGAGAAAGTCAACATTCTATTTTTAGCAATATCTCTATCAATAAAAATTCTAGCAATAAAAATTGAAGTAAATAAAGAGGTAAAAATACCAATCAATAAGGTTAAAGCAAAACCTTGAATTGGACCTGTACCAAATACAAACAAGATGATACCTGTTAATATGTGCGTAACGTTTGCATCAACAATAGAGCGCATCGCACCTTTCCATCCATAAGAGATATCAACTATATCAGACAATGATTTTCCTTCGCGCAATTCTTCTTTTGCTCGTTCATAGATAATAATGTTAGCATCTACTGCCGTACCTAAAGTTAAAACGATACCTGCAATACCTGGTAATGTTAATACAAAACCAAAACTTGCCATTACACCAAATAAGAACAATACATTTAATAATAAAGCGGCGTTAGCATACCATCCGGCTCTACCGTAGTAAAATACCATCCATACACACACCAATATAAATCCTACTAATGAAGAAATGATTCCCGCATCAATAGCTTTTTGACCTAAAGAGGGTCCAACTTCAGCCGATTGAATAATTTCAGCAGCAGCTGGTAATTTACCTGCTCTTAAAACATTGGCTAAATCCTTAGTTTCTTCAAGTGTAAAGTTCCCTGAAATTTCAGATTGACCACCTGTAATTGCTCCTTTACTTACTCCAGGTGCAGAATATACAGTATTATCTAATACAATAGCAATTGCATTTCCTTGTTGCGAAACAGCACCAGTTATTTTTTCCCATAATCTTGCACCATTAGCATTCATTTGCATAGACACCGCTGGTTTTCCAAATTGATCAAAAGTATCTTTAGCATCTACAATAACACCGCCACTTAATGGAGCTACGTTATCTCTAGTTCCTTTCAATACATATAATTCTGTAGCCTCAGGATTTTTTGGATTTACTTTACCCCAAGCAAAACGAATATTTGATAAGGTTGCTGGTAATAAGGCTCTGATATCAGCTCTTTTTAAATAACCGTTAATTACTGCGGTATCTTTTACATTAAAGAAACCAACTCCTTGTTGACCAGGACCAACCATTTTTCCTAAAAATGGACTTGTTTTTGCGGCAGCAGTATCGGCTTTATCTGTTAACAAAGAATCAATACCTACTTTTTTTACAGGGGCAGCTTTTACAGCAATCTCTGTTTTCTTAAGTGCTTCATCAGCAGCCATTACAAAACCAGAAACTTCTTCTAATTTATAGGTTTCCCAAAACTCTAATTGAGCGGTTCCTTGTAATAAATTTTTGATACGATCTACATCTTTAGCACCTGGCAATTCTACTAATATTCTACCAGAATTTCCTAGCATTTGGATGTTAGGTTGTGTTACACCAAATTGGTCGATACGTTTTCTTAATACGTTGAATGCACTTTCAACCGACTCTTGAACTTTCTTTTTTACAATAGGTTCAACTTGTTTGTTGGTCATTCCGTTTTTAATCTCCGCTTCTAAATTTCTGTTTCCAAAAATATCTGCAGCTGCCAAATTGATGTTGGCATTATTAGCCTCTACAAAAAAGGCATCAATATAATCTTGATTTCCTTGTTGATTGGTTTTAGCATCTGCCAACGCTTTATTGAAGGCTGCATTTTTTGAATCGTTTGCCAATCCTTTCAATACATCTTTAACTGATATTTGAAGAATAACATTGATTCCTCCTTCTAAGTCAAGACCTTTATTTAATTGTTTTTGTCTTACTTCATTGAATGTATATCCTAAAACAGGATATACCTCTACTTTACCGATGGAATCCAAGTAAGCTAATTCTTTTTTTGAATCTCCTTTTGCAAACGCTTTAGCATCTTTTTCGATACCGCTAGCTACAAAAGTAAAAGAAAGCTGGTATATACATACCAAAGCAAAGATAATTGCGAAAAATTTAATAAGTCCTCTATTCTGCATTACTCTAAAATTTATTTATTCTATATTATAAAAACGGACAAATATATAATTTACAATAGGATTAAGCAATTTTATTTTCGATTAAAATGCGCTTTTTGCATAAGTTTTCTGTAATCTTGGGATTAACTGTTCAAAATGAGTCATTTATTTGATAAATAGAGCTGAATGTAAGTCCTTTCATTTCGATTTAAAACAAAAAAGCCATCAATTTCTTGATGGCTTTTTAACTATTTTATTGGCAATTACAAAACCGATTTCAAATCGGCATTCATTGCTCGTACTGCATCTGCTGATTTAGCAAATGCCGCTTTTTCTGACTCATTCAATTGTACATCTACAATTTGCTCAATACCATTACTACCGATAATACAGGGCACGCCCATACAAATATCTTGCTGACCATACTCTCCTTCTAACAAAACCGAACAAGGAATCATTCGTTTTTGATTATTTAAAATACTATCAACTAAATAGGCCACAGATGCTCCTGGCGCATACCAAGCTGAAGTACCTAATAAACCGGTTAAAGTAGCTCCACCCACCATAGTATCTGCTGCTACTTTATCCAACACTTCTTGTGATAAAAAGTTAGAAACAGGGGATCCGTTGTAAGAAGCCAAGCGTGTTAATGGAATCATAGTTGTATCTCCATGTCCTCCAATTACCATCCCTTGCACATCATTAGCAGGTTTATCTAATGCTTTGGATAAGTAGTATTTAAAGCGAGAACTGTCTAATGCACCTCCCATTCCAATTACTCTATTTTTAGGCAATCCAGTTGCTTTTAAGGTTAAGTAGGTCATTGTATCCATTGGATTAGACACCACAACAATAATAGCATTTGGCGAATGTTTCAATACATTATCAGCCACAGATTTAACAATACCTGCATTGATCCCAATTAACTCCTCACGTGTCATTCCTGGTTTTCTGGGAATACCTGAAGTGATTACAACTACATTACTTCCTGCCGTCTTTGAATAATCTCCGGTTGTTCCACTTAATTGCGTATTGAAAACTGTTGTGGTAGCACATTGCATGATATCCATAGCCTTACCTTCAGCAAAACCTTCTTTGATATCCACTAAAACAACTTCACTAGCAATTCCTCTGTACGAAATAACATCGGCACATGATGCCCCTACATTACCCGCACCTACTATTGTAACTTTCATTATTAATTATATTATATTAAACGTATATTTTTCTGCAAATTTACCAAAAACAAACTAGAATCTTTTAGTAAATAATGCTAAATTACTATCTATAAACTAGGCATCAATTTTTGCATAAGCAGCGTTCTTCTCAATAAATTCTCTTCGTGGTGGAACCTCATCCCCCATCAACATAGAAAAGATACGATCTGCTTCTGCTAAACTATCAATGGTAACTTGGCGTAACGTTCTGAAATCTGGATTCATCGTGGTTTCCCACAATTGTTCAGCGTTCATTTCTCCCAAACCTTTGTAACGTTGAATACCAGCACTACCACCCATTCTTTCATTCGCTAAATCACGTTGGTCATCGTTCCAAGCGTATTCTTTTTTATTTCCTTTTTTAACCATATATAAAGGTGGTGTAGCAATGTAAACGTGACCTTGCTCAATCAACTCTTTCATATAACGGAAGAAGAACGTCAAAATAAGGGTAGAAATGTGAGAACCATCGACATCGGCATCACACATGATTACCACTTTATGGTAACGCAATTTTTCTAAATTTAAGGCTTTGCTATCTTCAGCTGTACCCACGGTAACACCAAGCGCTGTAAAAATATTTCGAATTTCTTCGTTTTCAAATACTTTGTGTTGCATGGCTTTTTCAACATTCAAAATCTTACCACGTAATGGTAAAATCGCTTGAAACGCTCTATCACGACCTTGTTTTGCGGTTCCACCTGCCGAATCTCCCTCAACAAGGAAAATTTCACATCTTGCTGGATCTTGTTCAGAACAATCAGACAATTTACCTGGTAATCCACCACCGCCCATAACGGTTTTGCGCTGTACCATTTCACGTGCTTTTTTAGCAGCATGACGGGCTTGAGCAGCCAAGATGACTTTTTGAACGATGATCTTTGCATCATTTGGATTTTCTTCCAAATAATTTTCTAACATTTCTGAAACCGCCTGAGAAACGGGAGAAACTACTTCTCTGTTCCCTAATTTGGTTTTGGTTTGTCCTTCAAACTGAGGTTCTTGAACTTTAACCGAAATAATAGCTGTTAATCCTTCACGGAAGTCATCTCCCGATATTTCAAATTTTAATTTATCTAGTAATCCCGAAGAATCGGCATATTTTTTCAAGGTACGTGTCAATCCCATACGGAAACCTTGTAAATGCGTTCCTCCTTCGTGAGTATTGATATTATTTACATACGAGAAAATATTTTCGGTATAACTTTCATTGTAAATCAAAGCTACCTCAACCGGAATTTCGCCTTTTTCATGCTCCATACTGATCACATGACCAATAATTGGCACGCGATTTCCATCTAGAAACTTAACAAATTCTTTCAATCCTTCTTTAGAATGAAAGGTTTCCACCGGCTGACTTCCATCTTCTGCCAAATGGCGTTTGTCGGTTAACGTAATAGTAATTCCTTTATTCAAGAACGACAACTCACGCAAACGAGACGCCAAGGTATCGTAGGAATATTCTAAGGTTTGTGTAAAAATAGAAGCATCAGGTTTGAAGGTAACCATCGTACCTCTTTTATCAGTAGTTCCAATTTGTTTTACCGGATATAACGCCTTACCTCTTTCGTATTCTTGTTCGTAAATTTTACCTTCACGATACACTGTTGCTTTTAATTGATCTGATAATGCGTTCACACAAGATACTCCTACCCCATGTAACCCCCCCGAAACTTTATAAGAATCCTTATCAAATTTACCACCAGCTCCAATTTTAGTCATTACCACTTCTAAAGCAGAAACGCCTTCTTTTTTGTGTAAATCTACTGGGATACCACGACCATTATCTTCAACAGTTATGGAATTATCTTCGTTTATAGCTACATAAATTGTATCACAATGACCCGCTAAAGCCTCATCAATGGAGTTATCCACTACTTCATACACCAAATGATGCAAACCTCTTACTCCAGTATCACCAATATACATGGATGGACGCATTCTTACGTGCTCCATTCCTTCTAATGCCTGAATACTGTCTGCCGAATAATTGTTTTTCTTAACTTCTTCGCTCATATAATTATCTCTTAAATATTCGATTTTTAAATAACAGACAAATATAACCATTCCGGAAAAAATTTAGCCACAAATAAGCGCAAAAACCCATTAAGTTATTAACATTTGTTAAAAACAAAAACGCCAACTAACCCCTGTTGACGCCCTAAAAAAAATATCGCTTATTTGGGTACCGTAAAAGGCAAATTACCCGACTTCATGTATGGCAAATGAGGCGCCATTGACTTCTACAATATCGCCTTGTTTTTTACCCATTAATTGACTTCCTAAAGGCGACTGCGGCGAAACGGAAAGCACAGTTATTCCTTCTATACAAATCTTTGGCAAAGCAGCACTGACAAACAAATGCATTGCATTAACTTTTACAAAGCTCCCTAATACAATGCTTGAATTGTTTTTTGAAACCTCTATTCGATCGAGAAGGCCATGCATAGCAATTGCTTCTTTTAATTTTTGTGTAATTTTTTCTTGTTCTAAATGCATCATGGATAAAGCCGTTTCGTGCTTATCTCCAGCCGAACCTTTGGCGTCATTTTGAGCGTCGTCTGACAATCCCGAAATGAGATCTTGATACACATCCATTTTATCTTGGAGCAATAGTAAATGGTGTTCTTTTATTTTTTGTTTGAATGTCATGATAACAATTTACTCACAATAGGTAATACGAATGTATAAACTTATGAAAACGCTATTTTCAATTTCAAAATTCGTTAATCAAAATTGGAAATTCAACCTTTTAACAAGGAGCAAAGAACTTGGAATATGAATGTAGCCATTTTAGAAATCAAACTTATAATTCGCACCTAACAACACCTGAATACCTTGAACAGGAAAATTGGCCCAACGATCGTATTGTTGATTGGCTAGGTTATTCCCTTTTACATAGGCCGAAAGACGCGAATTGTATTGATAGCCCACGTGTGCATTGATGTCAAAATAACCAGGTAATGAAATGATTTGATCGGAAAAGATCGGAGGAACAACAGCCGCATCGCCTAGTACCGAAATCAGATCTTTACGTTCACCCACATAAAATACGTGAGCACCTGCATACCATTTTTCGTTTATAGTAACCGCTAGAGATGATCCCAATTTTAATTGGGGTAAATTCCAGGCTTGAGACTGCATATCAGTACTATAGTTAGAAAAAGCACCATTAATTCCGAAAGAAATGTTTTTTGAAAACTCGGCCTTTAACTCCCCAAACAGTCGCATTGTTTTCAAATTATCATAAACCACTCGAAACGAATTTCCAAAGGCATAACCTTCTGTATTTGTAGATAAAACATTAAATTGATTATGTAAAAATAGTGCTTTGTTATCTTGATTTATTAAGGAAGCCTTTACATGAAAAGAAACAGAATTAGCTAATTTTCCGTTCAAACCCGCATAAATATCATATTTAGTATCTGTTGGCTCAATAAAAAGTGTAGGAGATACAAACGGATTCTCATCAACAAAATCAGCATAAGAGTTTTGCTGTAAACCACCTTCTGCCCCGGCATAGGCCACTAAAATATCTCCCACTAATTTATACGAAGCTTTAATATTAGGATACATATAAATGCTTTTTTTATTTAAAGGCATTCCAATGGTATTTCGATTTAAAGCAGCGTAAAAAACACTGGCTCCTACTTGAACTGACAAATCGTCTTGTTGGTAGAAAATACTTGGACTAATACCAAAATTAAGTGCCGAATAGTTATATGCTGAATTAACTAAGTCTATACGTCTTTCAAAATTCCCGCCAACATAATCCAAAACAAAATCAGTTTTGACTTTTTGATCCATTACCTTAAAATCAAATTGTGGTTTGATAAAAAAGCGATTTTCGGCTGATCCAAATGCATCTGAAAAATGCTTGAATTGCAAAGAAGCTTCTTTAAAAAAGCTATTTTTCAATGCCATTTTTCCACCCAAAGCAATCGTATTGTAGTTTTGTTTCGAATCGATATCATCGATAATCGCATCTGTAAAAATACTATAATTAGGCAGACCATACCAGTTATACATTTGATTTTTTAAGCCCAAATCTAAGTTCCAACTCCAGTTGCGTTCAAGCACTCCATAGGCAACATCCACACTACTATTGGCATATTTATCTTCTAGAACTAGATTTTTAATTCCACCCTGAGAGGACAAATGACGAAGCATGACACCAAAGTAACTTGAATTACTAATGCTTTTTGTTAGGAATAATTCGGCGTTTGCAGTGCCATAATTTCCAAATCCTATTGTGGCATAGTTATCATATCGTTTTTCTTTTTTAACCGGATCTAAAGCCGCTGCTTTCCCTTTACTAGGTGCAAAGGTAGAAACTACTGGAAACGAAAAAATACGGTACTGAATAGTTTCTTTTTTTTGTTCATCTTCGTCTTTTAAAACGGGAATTTCTTTTACTTTAAATGCATCTGAAATTGTTGGCGTATATGGCTTTACAATATTTACAACTTCTGATCCAATAGTTCCTTCTTTTACTTGCGCCATTGAAAATTGTACGGTTGTAAAAAGAACGAAAAGAGCTATATTTATGTTGAATTTATTCATATTCTTAATTTTTAAGCGCCGAAATAATTTCAGCAAACAATTTTACAGGATTGTTAATTGGTAATGGATTCGTTGCGTTTGGCTTCTTCACTTTTGATACGTGCTAACTCGGCTTGAGCTTCACTCAATACATCTTCAAAGGATGCAAAATTATCCATAACACTCTGAAGTATTTCAGTCGCTTGAAAACTATCGCCCAACATATAATAATTTTTTGCCATAACAATTAACGCTTTGGATCCATAATATTTATACCCTGAATAATCGACAGCTATTTGCTCCACTACTTTATTAGAATCCTCAAATTTCCCTTCTTTGTTTTTGAAATAAGCATCAAAATATAAAGCTTCCGCTTTGAGTTCGCCTTTGGCTATCTTATTTAACTTATCGTAAGCTTCTTTTGCTTTAGCTTCGTCGTTGCTTTTCATAGCAGAACGCGCTACAATAATTTGAGCATCACTTTTTATACGATCTTCAATTTTATCGTTTTTCAATACTTTATCAGCATATAACACTGCATCTACATAGGCTTCTTTTTCATAGTATGCTTTCATCAAATTGGATTGTGCATAAGTGGTATTTTGTGGAAATTCTGCTTCCACCTCTAAACGTTTTAATACCAAAACCGATGCATCATAATTTTTAGCTTTCAAATGGATTTGACACAAACGGGCTAAAGCTTGTTCTGTAAATTCATTTCTAGAACTTGCAACAACAAACTCGTAGGGCTTTATGGCATTATTTTCTAGATTATCGGCAAAATACAATTGCGCCAAATAAAAGTTAGCTTTTAGAGCATGTACACCCTTTGGAAATCGACTTATATAGTTTGTAAATCCGGAAATTGCTTGTTTGACATTGTTTTGTAAATATTGCTTTTCGGCAGATTCATAGGTATCATTATCCAAATCGGCATTAGAAACTTCAATAAATGGAAGGGTTTTCACCCAATCGGCATATTCATCTACTTTTCCATTGTCTACATAAATCAATCGCGCCGTAGCAACCGCTTCAATGGATTCTGGAGAATTAGGATATTCCCCCACCACTTTTTTAAACTTGTCAATGGCCTGAGTTTCTTTATTGCTGTTATAGTAAATTAAGCCTTGTTTTAGTATTGCTTTAGCGGTATACGAACTCGATGCATAATGAGTAATTAACTTCTCATAAGTAGCAATCGCTTTATCGTTCAAATTTTGTCCCACATAAGTGTTTCCCAATTCGTAAACAGCGTCATCAGCATATTGAGATGAAGGAAAAGTTGCAATAAATTTTTCTAAATCGGCTATTTTTCGGTCCGGTTTATTGACAAAACCATAGCTAATTCCTTTCTGAAAAGCGGCATAATCCGCATCAACGCTTTTCATCTCCATGACTTTATTGTAGGCATCCATTGCAGGCCAGTATTTTGCCACCATAAAATTACAATCCGCCATACGCAAATAAGCATCCGTGAGACGTACATTATCTGTTGGAGCCGATTTGACGAATGCATCAAAATAGGGAATTGCATTTTCATAGGCTTTTAACTTAAAGTAAGAATAGGCCAAGTTGTAATTTGCATTACTAAATTCAGGTGTTTGCTTGGCAGCGGCCAAATTCAAAAACTGCTGAAAAGTGAGTTTTGCCTCTTCAAATTGATCCAAATTATATTCGGTTTCACCTTTCCAAAAGGTAGCTCGTGCCAAAAATTTGGCGTCGGCATTTTCAGTAATCGCTTTTTTAAAGAGCGCAAATGCCCCTTTATAATTGCCATCGGTATACAATTCTAAACCACGATAAAACGCCACTTTTTGATAGGCTAATTTATTTTCGGGTGCACTGTTTTTTTCTAGCAATTGAAGTGCTTCTTTATAATTCTTGGCGGTTATATAAGAACTAATCAACAACGAATGAATTTCTTGTTTATAGGAACTTTGAGGATATTTTGCCAAATATGCCAATAATACCTCTGGAACCGATTGATACGGATTACCGATTTCATAACTTAATTTTGCATAATTCAAAAAGGCATCCTCTTGAATTTTTAAATCAAACTGCATTTCAGCAGCTGTTTTAAATGCATTCAATGCTTGTTGTTTTTTTTCCGTATTTAAATAGCTTTCTGCTAAGTGATAATAAGCATTTTGAGCAACAGCATCGCTTCCTTGAATAATTTTATTGAACTGGGCTATGGCATTCTCAAAATCTTTTTGTTGGTAATATGTATACCCCAATTGGTAAAAATCAGTATTGGTCCATTTGCCTTTTTTACCTTTGTAAGCCACTAAATAAGGCAAAGCTTGATCGTATTTTTTGAGGTTAAAGTAACTCTCTCCAACGATTTTTGATAATTCACTTTTTTCCTCCGTTTTTGCTTTTTGCAATTGTGCTTCTCCTACTTCGATCGCTTTTGGAAAGTTGCCCAATTTAAAATTCATATCGGCTTGGAAATACCCCATTTTATCCTGGTATTTTTCTAGATCACCTACTTGCTCAAAGTAATTATTGGCCGTAGTATAATCGTCTGAAAGATAAGCCATGTAGCCTAAATAATATTTGGCTTGGTTGCCAAATACGGCCGAATTCAAGATCATGTTGAAATATTTAGTCGCCCCTTTGTTGTTTTTTGTAGCAAAATAAGCATAGCCCTTCTGAAAATAATAGCTTTCTTTCCGATCATAGGCCATTGAATTGCTCTCGACTTTTTCAAACCACTCGATCGCTTTTTGAAAATTACCTTCTTCAAAATAGTATTGAGCGACTTCAAGATAGGCTTGATTCATTTTAGGACTGGTGGGATATTCTTGAACAAATTTTACGACCAATTCATCTGCTCCATTTTGTTTCAAATGCAGAGCACAATTCGCAATATAATACGCACAATCTGAGGCCACTTCTTGTGCATTTTGACTGACTTTTACTTTTTCAAACAAAAGTTGAGCCGCCAAATACTGCTTGTCATTATACAATTCAACCGCCCGATTAAAAGCGTTTAAGTCATGCGTATGTATGGCAGATTTTTGAGCAAAAAGGGTTCCCGAAAAGAACACAAATAAAAAAGAAATTTGGAGATACTTAATCATTATGATGCGCTATTTATGAATTTCAAATATAAGCTTAATTACCCTTATAAACGAAGATATCAACGATAATATTGTACTATTTTTAAACAGAGTTTTTAACCAAAAGCACTATTTTTAATTGAAAAGCAGATAAAATTTTGAAACGGAACGATAAGTTATTACTTTTACATTTTAAAATCATACCATACTATGTCAGAAACAGTTCTTTCTTTAAAAAACGTAACCATTTATCAAGATAAAAACCCTGTATTAAGCGACGTTAATATTGACGTGAACCATGGTGAATTCCTCTACTTAATTGGTAGAACCGGTTCTGGAAAAAGTAGTTTTCTAAAAACTTTATATGCGGATTTATCGTTGACCGAAGGAGAAGGAAGTGTAGTGGGTTATGATTTGGCAACATTAAAAGAAAGCGACATTCCGTATTTAAGACGCAAACTAGGCGTTGTATTCCAAGATTTTAAATTATTACCCGATCGAAGCATCAAGGACAATCTATTATTTGTACTGAAAGCTACCGGTTGGTCTGAAAAAGAAGAAATGGATGCTAAAATCGAAGAAGTATTGGACAAAGTTGGCATGAAAGGTTTAGCAACCAAAATGCCACACCAACTTTCGGGTGGTGAGCAGCAACGTGTAGGAATTGCCCGGGCATTATTGAACGACCCCGAATTGATACTTGCCGATGAGCCTACCGGAAATTTAGATCCTCAAACCAGTATCGAAGTTATGGAAGTACTCCGTACTATTAATGCCAACGGGAAAACCATATTAATGGCCACTCATGATTATGCCTTGGTGTTAAAATACCCCGCAAAAACATTAAAATTTGAGGAAGGCAAAATGTTTGAAGTAGTTCAAAGAACGATGTAATGCTGTCTATATTAATTCCTACATACAACTACAATGTTGTTCCTTTAGTTAGCGAATTAATTCAACAAGGCAACGCGTTACAAATCGATTATGAAATACTCATACAAGACGATGCTTCAACACAAACAGCTCTTGTAAATCATAACATCAAATTATCGGATTTTCCTTTTGTTCAGTACATTCAATTGTCAGAAAACGTAGGACGCGGTGCCAATATAAACTTATTGATTCAACGGGCTCAATACCATTGGGTATTATTACTCGATTGCGACATGCTTCCGGTGAATAGATCTTTTCTTAATAACTATATCACTTCGATCCAACAAAAAAAGGAATCAGTTGTGTTTGGTGGGATTTGTTACCACAAAGAAAGCCCATTATCCATTGAGCAATTGCGCTGGAAATTTGGCACTAAACGTGAAGCGATTCCGCTAGCAATTCGAGAAAGAAAACCCTACCAACACACCTTAACATCTAACTTATTAGCACAAAAAGCTATTTTAGAGGCCACTCCCTTTCATCCCAACATTAAAAAATATGGGTATGAGGATTTGGTTTTTGTGTTAGAATTAGAGAAAAAAGGCATCGCGATCAAGCACATACACAATCCCTTGTTTCATGAAAACCTGGAATCTGGAGCGATTTTCTTAAACAAAACAGAAGAAGCCTTAGACAATCTCAAACAACTGATTGAATCAAAAATAGTGTCCTCAAAGGCTACTCGCATCAGTCATTGGAAAAGTAGACTGGATTTTTTTCCAGCGAACAAGGTAATTGTTTTCCTGTTTAAGGCTTTTAGAAAAGCGTTGGTGCGCCACTTGTGTGCTTCAAAACCAAAATTATTCCTCTTTGATTTTTATAAATTAGGCTATTATATGCACTTATTCCATAAAAAATAATGGCAGCATTTTCTGTCATCATACCCTTATTCAACAAGGCTTTCAGTATTAAAGAAACCCTTACTTCTGTGTTGCAACAAACCTATACCGATTTTGAAGTTATTGTCATCGATGATGGATCAACGGACGACGGTTTTGCTCTAGTGTCGCAATTTACAGATGCACGTATTTTGTTGGTGCAACAACCTAATCTTGGGGCAGCTGCCGCACGAAATGCGGGAATTGAAAAAGCTACCGGGGAATTGATTGCTTTTTTAGATGCCGATGATTATTGGCATCCCCATCATTTAGAAGCACTTTTTAAATTGCATGCCGATTTTCCAAATTGCGGGTTGTATTGCAGTCGTTATCAAACAAAAATTTCAGAGAAAACCATTCTTAATCCTACTTATTCAAATAGCATTCCAGATAATTACAGAGGCGTACTATCCAATTACTTTGAGGCCAGTTTGATCCATCGCGTTAGTCTCACATCGGCTTGTGCTATTCCTAAAGTGATTTTGAAAAATGATTTTGTATTCAATACCCAAGTCAGTAGCGGGCAAGATTTAGAATTGTTTACTAAAATTGGTATCCGTTATCCTGTAGCACTGCATAATGAATATACCGTTTTATATCATTTTGAAATACCAAATTCACTTGCCAAAACCCCTATTTTAGAAAAAAAAATGATGGATTTTTCTCAATTTGCTACTGCAGAAGCTACAAATAAAAGTTTGAAAAAATTTTTAGACGTGTACCGCTTGGAATATGCCTTGCACTTTAAAATGGCTGGTGCAACTGAAAAATCAAATTTTTATCTCAAAGATATTACTACTAAGATACCTTTCAAAACAAAACTGTTACTTGTGATACCCGGTTTTATTTTGCGATTATTGTTAGCTATCAAACAGTTGTTGAAAAAAAATGGGATTGATTTTTCGGTGTATCATTAATCTTTTGATTGCAAAAAATCGTCAAAGGTTCTAATGTAGTCGTCTTCCTCAAAAACAGCTGAAGCAATAACCAAACATACTGCTCCGGACGAAAAGTTTTTCAATTCGCGCCAAATTCCATTGCTAATTAACAATCCCTCAAAAGGTTTATTGAGTGTTACCACTTTTTCGTGTTGACCGTCGTGCAATATCACATCAAAACTCCCTGATAAGGCCACCAAAAATTCGTGTTGCTGCTTATGCGAATGTCCGCCACGCTCAGCGCCACTAGGCACATCATACAAATAATACACCCGTTTCATTTCGAATGGAATGACGTCGTTTTCTATAACGGACAAATTACCCCTAGGATCTTCAATTTTTGGTACCGATAGAATTTTACAATGCTGTAGTGTGGACATAAGCTTTTTTTCCTTTTAATGCTTGTTTTAGAACCTGCGGGATTGCTCTTAAAGTAATCTTTCGCTGTTTTAGATCAAATAGCAGTTTCAAAACTACCCAAAATAAATACATTTTACCAAAAATTCGATAAAAAACTGCCGATTGGTGAAAATAGTGCTCAAAAACGGTAGCTTTTTGAGAAGTGGTAGGTTGAGGATGTGTGAGTAAAACTTGCGGCACAAATCCTATTTTCAATCCTTTTTTTAAGGCATCAGACACAAAAACAGCCTCTTCTCCCATACTAAAATGAGTGTTCAATCCGAAGTTTTCATCAAAATGCATACTCACGCTTTGGATAGCTTCACGTTTGAACACCAATTCGACAGAAGAAGTATTCAAAACAGCAAAAGAAGTCGGCTTTGACTGAAAAGTGTTTGGATATTTTTTTGACATTACGCCTTCTTTCGTTTGAAAGGGAAATCGAAAACCATCAAAATTAGGATAATCTGAAAAGGCCTTGCGAATAGTCGTATCAAAATTAGGCACAAAAACGACATCATCATCGGTAAAAACTACTAACGGCTTAGTCGCATTTTGAAGGGCTAAATTTCTACTTTTTGACAATCCTATTTCAAATGAATTAATGACTGTAACATGATCAAAATTTGAAACCAATTGTTTGTCTGGTGTCGTTTGATTGATAATAAGTATAGAAAAATCCGAAAAATCAGAAAACACAAACATTGCCTTCAAAAAATCGAAATCTGTACGATTCATTGTTGAAATTAAGATTTGGATATCCGATTTTTGATACATATTTAGCAATTATACTATATTTACACAAATATAGTAATTCGTGACAAGATTTATATTTATTTATGAAGATACTCTTACTCGGTGAATACAGTAGACTACATAATTCTTTAAAAGAAGGATTAATGTCGCTTGGTCACGAAGTTACTATTGTTGGCTGTGGCGATAAGTTTAAAAAATTTCCGGTCGATTTTTCGATTGATGCTACTATTTGCAAAGAAAACAAAATTGCAAATTTTCTATATAGAGGATTACGAAAAGTTACCCGTTTAGATTTAGAAAAAATTGAAAAGGCGATTCGGTTTTATTGGTTACTGCCAAAACTAAATGGATTTGATCACGTACAACTCATCAATTCCGACGCCATAGAAACCTATCCATTACTCGCCCGTATACTCTACAAAAAACTCTTTGCGCGTATCAAAAATAGAAGTTTGCTCATTTGCGGCGATGAAACTCCCGTAGTAAACTATCAATTGACCGGCGAATTGAATTACTCAGTGTTGACGCCCTATTTACAAGATACAACATTGCAAAAAGCGTTTCATTATTCGTTAAAATATCAAAAAAAGAGTTACCAAAAAACTTTTACCTATTTGGCAGAAAATTGCCAAAAACTGATTACCTCCGACTTAGACTACGAAATTCCTATGCAAAAAATGGGATTTTCAACCACCTTTATACCCAATCCTATCACTACAGATCGATTAAAAAATGAAGGCCTTGTAATTGACGACAAAATTATAATCTTCTTAGGGATCAACCGCCTGAGTTACCTAAAAAAAGGAATCCCTTATTTTGAAAAAGCATTGGAAATTATTCGAGAAAAACATGCTCCTAAAATCGAAATTATTGTAACCGAAAACCTTCCCTATGCTGACTATTTGAAACGTTACCTTAGAGCGCACATTATATTAGATCAAGTACATGCTTTTGATCAAGGCTATAACGCATTAGAAGCTATGGCGCAAGGTAAAGTCGTTTTTACCGGTGCAGAAACCGAATTTTTACAACATTACCAATTATCGGAAGACGCCGTTTGTATCAATGCTTTACCCGACGAACATAAAATAGCCGCAAAACTTTCCTTTTTGATTGAACATCCTGAAAAAATCAACGAAATATCGAAAAACGCTCGAGAATTTATAGAAAAGGAACATGATTATAAACGAATCGCTCAACGCTATTTAGACTGTTGGACGAAGCCATAATTTTCTGAAAAGAAATACGACCACTACTAAGGTAATTCCATTTGCAATTGCATAGGCTTGAACAATTCCTTCTACCTTTTGAGAGTCAAATAGCATAAATCCGAAAAGTAAATACAAACCGTTGAAAAGTAACTCTACGAAGATGTATTTATATACCATAGCCTTGGCTAAAATTTGAAAACCAAAGGCCAAGGTCATGATTCGAATTAAATCACCCAAAAGCTGCCATACCAACAGATCACGCACGGGCGTAAATTCGGAAGTAAGTGCTATAGAAATAATTAGGTCTTTACACAGATAAACTAAAATCCCAACACCCACAAACAGTGGAACGATGGTCTTAAAATAATACGACAATTCCTCTTTAAATTCTCCATCCGTTTGCAACAATCCTAATTTGGGTAAATAATATAAGGACAAGCCCGTACTAAAAAACAACATATAAAAACCGGATACACGTGAAGTGGCTTCCCAAATACCTGCTGAGGATAACCCAGCACTTTCAATGATATGATTACGAAGTACAATAGCTGTTAGTGGAATAACAACGGCACTTACCAAAGCCATAATGATGAACTTTGAAATGGTTTTTATCGCACTACTTTGAAAGTGTAATGTAAACGTAACGTATTTTTTGGCAAAAAAAAGTACCACGACTCCACCAATCAAATCGGTTACTGCAATCGACAGGAAAGCGCCTGCTAACAATTGGTGGTAAATCAAATAAAACGAACTCAGAAACAAAACGCAATTTGTCACAATTTGTATACTAATAATCTTTTTAAATTGTTGGTGAGCGTTCAACAGTGAAACCAATACCGTTTGGATGACAAAAAAAGGCAATAAAGCGGCAAAATAGTTAAGGTAGCTGGCATAAGTAGCCGTTTTAAACAAATACCTACTAATGGGTTCGGAAAAGGCAATAATGCAAATCGCTAATCCGATGGCCACTAGTAAAAAGAAGCTTAGAAACGTAAATAGGATGTTATCTTTTTCTTTTTTATCGGCAGTAGTTGTGATTTGGTTGATTAATCCTTCTTTTAAACCCATCACACTTATGGATTTGATCAGACTGGTAAAACTTCTAAAATTACCCGTCAGCGCCATGCCGTTTGGTCCTAAAAATTCGGAAACAATTCGCACCGAAAAAATACCCAATACAAATTGGATACCCACACTCAATGCATTTAAGGATACTATTTTTAGTAAGGTATGGCGTTTTAGTAAATTCAAATTAAAGCTGTTTAATGACTTTTGCGGGATTACCGGCTGCAATTACATTAGCACCAATACTTTTTGTGACTACGGCATGATTCCCTATGACAGAATTTTCACCAATTGTGACTCCTTTTAATAGGGTGACATGATCGCCAATGAATACATTTTTTTGAATATGGATTTCACCAGTAGCAATAGGACCTTTATCCCGTAAATCGCTTGCAAGATTGTGCCCGTCATTATCCAAAATAGAACAATTGACACCGATCAACACATGGTCATCTATGGTTATTTTGGACAGGGCTTCTATGGTACAGTTATTATTGATGCGCACTTGATTTCCAATGCAAATTTCGCTGTTGGAATTTCGCGCTTCAAAATAAGAATAATGAGAATAGTAATTAGGGGCATTAACAACACCCAGTTGAACGTTTTCACCAAATGATATTTTTCCTTTTCCATTTAATTGAAGCGGATGAAACAATTTTGGTTGTCCTATAACCTGCTGACAAGTGGATAGGTTTTTATATTTAAAAATACGAAGCTTTACAAAAGCAAATTCTTTGAATAACTGTAAAATTCCCATTTTAATATCGATTTATAGTTGCAATAATATGTTGAATTTCTGCTTCACTCAATGTCGAATTCAACGGAATACTCAAAACCTCATGATGCATTTTCTCTGTAATTGGAAATGACAAATTATTCCAATGAGCCAAGGCTTTTTGTTGGTGTGGCGGTATGGGATAATGAATCATCGTTTCGATCCCCTGACTTTTCAAATATTCTTGTAATGCCGTTCGATTTTGTGTTCGAATCACAAACAAATGAAACACATGATTGGCAGTTCCATCCCAGTGAGGCAAAATTATTTTATCGTTTTTGATTTCCAAAATATAGCGATTGGCCAACTGTCTTCGCAACTCATTTTCGGCGTCTAGATGTGACAATTTAATATTTAAAAAAGCCGCTTGTAATTCATCCAATCGCGAATTTACGCCAAGTAATTCATTTTCATATTTGACTTTCGAACCATAATTTCTGAGAGAAAACAAAACTTCTGCTAAGGCAGCATCATTGGTTGTTATCGCACCCGCATCGCCTAGGGCTCCTAGATTTTTACCCGGATAAAAACTAAACCCCGCCGCGTTTGAAAAATTTCCTGCTTTGGTTGCATGATTCGCTGCACCATGAGCTTGAGCCGCATCTTCAATCAGCAATAAATTATGTTTTGTTGCAATTTCATTGATTCTTGCCATATCACACAATTGCCCGTACAAATGAACCGGCAAGATGGCTTTGGTTTTTGCAGTGATCTTTGCTTCAATCGCATGAGGATCAATAGTGTAGGATTCTAATTTTGGTTCAACCAAAACCGGAACCAAATCGGCTTGCAATACCGCTAAAATACTCGCAATATAGGTATTTGCAGGCACGAGCACTTCATCTCCTTTATGCAATCTTCCAAGTTCAATATAGCCTTTGAATATGAGTACTAACGCATCCAAACCATTCCCAACTCCAATGCAATAGTTAGTCCCACAATAGGCCGCAAAACGAGCTTCAAACGCACTAACTTCCTTGCCCAAAATATACCAACCCTCCTCAAAAAACAGCTTCATTTTTTCTTGAAAAGCTGCTTCAAAAGGTTGGTTCATCTTATTTAAATTGAGGAATGGAATCATAGGAGTACAGTATCTAATAAGGTATGATTTTGGGTTTCAATTTCATAATAATTTTGCACAACTGTACGGCCACCAAAGGATTCTTTCCAATAATGAAGACTCGTATTGATTTGAAGTCCGTTATTTTCGCTTGAACTCCCAAAATTAAAATAGCGTTGTGTAGTGGCTAGATTTGTCATTACATAATGATATAAAAAATCCAAACCACCATATTTTGTATTGAACTTTTTGTTGCCAGAAATATACTGCGGATGCAATACATTTTTCGTTACAAAAAGGGTTACACCACCAATAATTTCATTTTCAAAATAGACATTGAATTGGCGAATATTTTCAGGGAATTTAGATTTCAAATGCGTAATTTCGGAGAGACTATGAACCGGTTTTGCATGGTACCGCTCTTGCAAATTAGGCACTAGCATTTTAGACCAAAATTCTTCAAAATCGGAAACTTCTTTGATATCTAATTCCATTTTTTGTCCTCTTTCAATGCCTCGTTTTCGCACCCTTGAAATTTCTATTTTACGAGAAAAATCAACAACTGACAAAGCTTCTCTTCGTATCAATTTTGCTTTGAGTAAGAAACACAACTGTTCCATTTCGTCGGAAGGGAAATCGCAATAAATAGAAGGCAATTGTTTCAATTGAACACTAAAAATGTGCTGATCCTGTAAAAATTGCAATACCATTTTTAGCATCTCTACAACATCCTGAAGTTTCGTTTTCTGTTGCAACACTAACCCACCATAAGTTAATCCTTGGTGTGAATAAAGGGTATTACCTATTTTATTTGCCGGTAATATCGCTTTTATTTTTTGCTTTTTGTCTAAAACTAATATTGAAAAATCGTCAAATCGATCGCTATGATATTCCATAAAATCCCTATGAAATAAAAAAGTGGCGTTTTTGGATTGGGCCACAAATTCGTTCCAAGATGCATAATCTGCTGATTGATATGTTCTAACGCAATAACTTTTCAAAAACCTGATTTTAATTGGGGAAAATTACTAATTTTTTAGCTGACAAAGTTTCAATTTTCATTTTTTTAAATAAAATGTAGTAAATTAGATCCAAAATTACGGGTTTGGAAAAATTGAAAAAGCTGCATTGCCTAGTCGCAATGCTCACATTTTTGGGAATTACATCACTGAATGCTCAGGATATCACACTTCATGAACAGATCAATGGCCGCTATGACTTTACATTCATTGGGAATACTATGAATAGTGCCGAGAACAACCCTACATCTGGTTATATTACCAGTTCGTCCTCTGCTGCACAGTTAAACATGGCAACATCAGACCGAGTTATTCGTGCCTATTTGTATTGGGCCGGAAGTGGCGACGGCGACTTTCAAGTCAACCTAAATGGCAATCCACTAACTGCAGACCGTACCTTTTCCCATTCTCGTTTTTTCTCACCCAATACGTTTACCTATTTTAGTGCGTTTAAAGATATTACTGCATATGTACAAACAACAGGAAACGGTACCTACACCCTATCCGAATTGGATATTTCGGCCTTTGAACCCCTGCATTATTCCCGAAAAACAAATTTTGCAGGATGGGCCATATTAATCGTATATGAAAATCCAAGTTTAACCTTAAACCAACTCAATATTTATGATGGATTACAAGGTGTACCAGACGCTTTACAAATCAATTTAACCAATTTATTTGTCCTCAATAACACCAATGCTAAAGCAGGATTTATTGCTTGGGAAGGCGATTCACAGTTGCCCACAGAAACTTTTTCGGTGAACAACATTGCTATTAGTAATGGTATTAATCCAATTAATAATGTGTTCAATAGTACAAATTCAGTAACGGGTTCCAACACGCTTTACAACATGGATTTGGATATTTACGAAATTGATAATTACATAGCGATTGGCGATACCAGTGCCTCGATAACGCTGTCCTCGTCTCAAGATTTCATCATGATCAATACCGTAATTACTAAATTAAACAGTCAATTACCCGATGCTACGGTGGCAATCAATAACGTGGCAACAGCTTGTAATAGTAGAGAAGTTACCGTAAATTATTCTGTTTTCAATACCAATTCTACTGAAATATTACCCGCAAATACTGCCATTTCCTTTTATGTTGCAGGGCAATTTCTTGGAAGAACTTTTACACAAAATACCATTGCGATTGGTGGTTCAGAAAATGGAACTTTTTCACTCAACATTCCAGTAACCGTATCTACTAATTTTAATATTCAAGCGGTAGTTGATGACATTGGTAATGGCATTGGTAACGTAAATGAACTCAACGAGAACAACAATACATTTTCGATTCCGGTGGCATTGACAGTATCACCTGATTTCAATATTTTAGAAGATTTAACCTCCTGTAATTTAGGACTTACAAGAGGACTATTTGATTTTTCATCCTATGAATCAACGGTAAAAACAGACCCCACTCAAGTAGTGCATTTTTACGAAAACAGCTCCAATGCCATAGCTGACCTTCAAGCTATATTGAACATTACCAATTTCGAAGCACTCACAACACCTCAAGAAATATTTGTACGTATTGAAAATGCAAATTGTTATGCCATAACTTCGTTTTCTTTGCTTACAAAAAATTGTCCGCCTACCGTATACAATGCCGTTTCGGCAAATGGCGATGGCTCAAATGACACTTTTTTTATAGACGGTTTACGCGATGTATTCGTAAATTTCAATTTGGAAATCTATAACCGTTGGGGCAAATTAGTATGGAAGGGTACTAATGCTAAACCAGATTGGGACGGAACAGTTCCCAATGCTATCGGCGGAGAAAAAGCTCCAGAAGGTACCTATTATTATGTTTTAAACCTCAACGACCCCGACTATCCAAATGCACTCGTAGGGTATTTGTATTTGGCCTACTAATCATTGAGAAAGGATTTTCAAATATAAATCCATAAACAGCACTGAACTTTTGTTAAATTATAGTATTAGCCGTTTTTTTTTGGAGATAATTTTTATCTTTAGCCAGTACAAAATTTAACAAATATGAGATATTTAACGTTTTTGCTCCTATTTTTAGTGAGTTTTACCCTTCAAGCACAAGATTATTTTCCAAAAAATGATGGGGTAAAACAAAGCTTTAAAAATTATACCGCCATTCAAAATGCAACCATTTATCTTTCAGCAAGTCAAAAAATTGAAAACGCAACCTTGTTGATTAAGGAAAATAAAATCGTTGAAGTTGGCACTGGTATTGCACTTCCAAAAGGAACCGAATTAATTGATGCAAAGGGTAAAACTATTTACCCATCCTTCATTGAATTGTATAGTGAATTTGGGATCAACAAGCCCAACGCTAGACCCAATGGTAATTTTACCCCGCAATACGACTCCAATCGGGAAGGTTTTTATTGGAATGATCACATCAAACCTGAATATAATGCCTATGAAAATATTGGGTATGATGAAAAAAATGCGGCTAGTCTTCGAGGAATAGGGTTTGGTGCAGTAGTTAGCCATCATAACGATGGTGTAATTGCAGGAACCGGTCTTTTTTGGACATTGAATGACAAAGCTTCCGATGCAAAACGCATTCTCAAGGAAAAAATATCGCAACACTTTACCTTCAGCAGAAGTAAATTCACAAAGCAAAGCTACCCTTCGTCGATGATGGGAAGTATGGCACTTATTCGCCAAGTTTTTCACGACGCAAAATGGTATGCACAAGGCAGTAGCAATTCTAAGGATTTCTCACTAGAAGCATTCAATAGAAATAAAAATCTAGTACAAATATTTAATGCTGGTGATAAATTAAATGCATTGAGAGCCGACAAATTAGGTGATGAATTCGGCGTAAAATATCTAATTAAAGGAAGTGGTAACGAATTTGAACGTATCGACGAAATCAAAAAAACGAATGCCACATTTATTATCCCTATCAATTTTCCAGAAGCGTATGATGTTGCCGATCCTTATTTAGCACAACAAGTGAGTGTGAGTGACCTAAAATTTTGGAACCAAGCACCGTTTAATCTAAAAATACTGGCTGAAAATAATATCCCTTTTATCATAACATCAGCCGATCTTAAAGACACTAAAACTTTTCTTTCCCATTTAAAAAAGGCTGTTTTATATGGTTTGCCGAAAGAAAAAGCACTTCAAGCCCTCACCGAAAGCCCTGCAAAATTGATCAATCAATTTGATCAAATTGGTTCCATTACAAAGGGTAAATTAGCCAATTTCATTATCGCTTCGGGAGATCTTTTTGAAGATAATAGTGAAATTATGGAAAATTGGGTGCAAGGGGAGAGAAATATCATTACCAAACTCAACCCAACCGATATTAGAGGCAATTACGAATTGATGGTTAACAACCAAAAATTTGACTTAAAAATTGAAGGAGAAACTTCAAAATTTGAAGCAAAAGCAGTAAAGGACAGTATTTCATTTGGAACCAAAATTCAGTTTAATGATCCATGGATCAATTTGGTAATTAAAAATCAAGACACCAGCAAAGTTAATTTTGTGCGCCTTTCTGGAACATGGCACAACCAAACAATGCAAGGAAAAGCGGTGCTAGAAAATGGAAATGAAACCACTTGGACTGCCGTTAAAAAAGAAGAAAAAACCACAGAAGTTAAAAAAGAAGCTAAAAAAGATACGCCTAAAGTACCTAATATGTATGCCGTTACCTATCCTAATTTAGCGTTTGGGGCGGCTGAAAAACCAAAACAAGAAACCCTATTATTCCAAAACACAACGGTTTGGACAGGTGAAAAAGAGGGCACACTCAAAGAAGTGGATGTACTGATCCAGAATGGAAAAATAAGTAAAATAGGAAAAAATCTACCCACTAATGGAGCCAAAGTAATTGATGGAACTGGCAAACACCTTACAGCTGGTATCATAGACGAACACTCTCACATTGCTATTTCAAATGGGGTGAACGAAGGCGGTCAAAATTCATCTGCTGAAGTCACCATTGAAGATGTTGTAAATTCAGAAGATATTAATATTTATCGCAATTTAGCTGGAGGGGTTACTTCTGCCAACTTACTACACGGATCGGCTAACCCAATTGGAGGTCGAGCTGCATTCATCAAATTAAAATGGGGTTATGCTCCCGATGAAATGTTGGTTAAAGACGCTCCAAAATACATCAAATTTGCTTTGGGTGAAAATGTAAAACAATCCAATTGGGGGGATTTTTCTCGCAATCGCTTCCCACAATCTCGTATGGGAGTTGAACAGGTTTATGAGGATTATTTCACCCGAGCGATCGAATATAAAAACGAATGGGATGCCTACAGATCTGGGAAAAACAAAAATAAGGTTTTGCCTCGATTTGATATCGAATTGGAAGTTCTTGGCGAAATATTAGCCAAAAAACGATTCATTACCTGCCATTCCTATGTGCAATCGGAAATCAATATGTTGATGAAATTAGCCGAGCGCTACCAATTCAAAATTCAAACCTTTAC